>ENA-UEYF01000112-UEYF01000112.1-human-gut-metagenome-genome-assembly--contig:-NODE-112-length-76731-cov-8.391056_pt1 | contig 76731 bp, 52 predicted proteins | sample MGYA00242902_ERZ507920 | MGnify/ENA primary metagenome ERZ507920 (study PRJEB26167, sample SAMN06115402) | human gut metagenome | host: Homo sapiens | place: China:Jiangxi | collected 2016-07-05...
TCGTATCTTTGATACATTGTTAGGGTGTTTGTTAAAATTTTTGTTTAATCCGAGTCAACCATTTTCAGGAAAGTACAATGTATTAATCTTTATTTCGTGTATTAAATCAGACTGAATACCAGATTATTCCACCACGACCACCTCTTCTAGTTCATCCCGAGTCCCTGTGTGGCGACTTTTCTTGTTAATCCGGTCCATAATCACGGCAATTGCACCATCTCCCGTCACGTTACAAGCCGTACCGAAACTATCCATCGCAATGTACAAGGCGATCATCAAGCCTTGAGCCGTCTCGTCGAATCCCAACATGGATTGCAATAATCCCAAAGCCGCCATGATCGCACCACCCGGTACCCCTGGGGCTGCCACCATGGCAATTCCCAACATACAAATAAACCCGGCCATCACCCCAAAAGAAATCGGCATCCCCGACATCAACATAATCGCCATGGCACAAGCCAGGATCTTCATCGTACTACCCGACAAGTGTATCGTGGCACAAAGTGGAATCACGAAAGCAGCCAACTCCCGGTTGACGCCATTTCTTATTGTTTGCTCCAACGTCACGGGAATGGTCGCAGCGGAAGATTGTGTTCCCAAAGCCGTCATGTAAGCCGGCAACATATTCCTAAACAACCGGAACGGATTCTTTTTCGACACGATCCCGGCAATGAAGAATTGGATAAACAGCAGAACGATCGTCAGGAAAAATATCATCACGATAATCTTCACGAACACGCCCAACACTCCGGAAACCTGTCCGGAATTCGAAATATTCAAGAAAATACCGAAAATGTAAAGAGGCAATAAAGGAATAATCACCCCCGTGATCACCTTATTGATAATATCCTTGAAATCCTCCATCGCTCCTTTCAACGTGGCCCCGTTGATAACTGACATTCCCAGGCCTAACGTGAAAGCCAGAACCAAAGAAGTCATCACGTCCATCAAAGGGGGCATCATCACCGTGAAATAGGGAGCCAAAGGTTCCACCGCCGCCGTTTCCAGCGGCTGTAATTCGGCATCTTTCAATAACCACGGATAACTCAAATCACTGGCAAAATAAGTAAAGAATCCCGAAAACAAGGTAAATCCATACGCCAGCAAAGCAGTTATCAACAACAATCTCCCGGCCCCTTTGCCCAAATCGGCAATACCCGGAGCCACCAATCCGAGGATCAGTAACGGGATAATAAAACCAAGGAAATTACTAAACAAACCATTTATCGTTAAGAAAATTCTTACCAGCCAACCGGGGAAGAAAAGTCCGCACGCTATACCCAAAGCAATCGCAATCACGATCTTTGGTAATAATCCGATCTTCTTTTTTTTCATACGCCCATCTATTTATATTAAAAATAACCTTACATTCGCATTACAATACAAGAATCATGAGCCTATGACAAAAGATAAATGGCATGGCCACATAGCCATCTTTGCCGCAAACATCCTCTTTGGAATAAATATTCCTATCGCCAAAACCTTAATGCCGGAGTGGATTGATCCTGTAGGCCTCACGTTCCTACGTATGTCATTCGGGGCACTCGCCTTTTGGGTGGTTTCCCTATTTACCTTAAACGAAAAAGTAAGTAAAAAAGATTTACTAATCCTGTTTTTTTGTGCTATTCTAGGCACAACTGTTAATCAACTTACATTCATTGAAGGACTTGGAATGACTTCCCCGATTGACGCCGGATTAATCGTCACGATGAATCCCATGATGGTGATGCTTATTTCAGCTCTGGTGCTAAAAGAACCCATTACTTCCAAGAAGGCAGGCGGGGTTTTAATCGGGGCCTGTGGAGCACTACTGATCATCTGGCAATCCTACACGATAAATCAAGGACACGGCGGTTCGCTGATGGGCAACCTGCTTTGTTTTATTAGCGTGGTGAGTTACGCAACCTATCTCGTGATTTCGAAACCGATCGCCCAGCGTTATTCCCCGGTAACCCTGATGAAATGGATGTTCCTGTTCTCAACGATCCTCATGCTCCCGTTCAGTATGCAAGACGTGGTAAACGCTAAACTATTCTCGGAGGATACGTCTCTAAGTGCTCTGGCCAGTCTTTTCTACGTGGTATTTTTTGCCACGTTCATCGCCTACCTGTTCATCCCGATCGCCTTGAAACGTATCCGTCCCACGACGATCAGCATGTACAATTACGCACAACCGCTGGTTGCCGCCACGCTAGCCATTCTTATGAGCCAAGACACGCTAACTTGGGATAAACCTATAGCAGCTCTACTAGTTTTCACAGGAGTCTATCTCGTGACGCAAAGTAAGTCACGGGCTGATCTGGAAAATGAAGGGAATTTCACGACTAAAAATAAGGAGTAAACTACAAAGCAAAAAAAGACTTATCACGGATATAGTATGTTCCCGATAATTATCATCTTATAATAATCAACATGAGACAACTACAAAATCGTATCGTCTCTCAACACAAAAGATATTCTTTTACTGCAAGTTAAAACTAATGGTTACCGTTAAATCCCTCCGTACATTCTGCTGATGAAGCGGACACCATGCGGGAATAAATTTCGGGGCAGATTTCATGAGTCGGACAGCTTCCACGTTAAGACTGTATGCTCCGCCTTTTATCACATGCACGTTTGAAAGGGACCCGTCGAGTTCCACAGTAAAACCAATAACAATTTTTCCTTCCCAGTTATTTTGTATCGCATCCTTCGGATATACCACATTTTTACTGATCCACTCCATCAAATTCCCCTGTGCAAACAAAGGTAGTCGCACGTAATGCACGCATTTAAACTCATCTTTTTCAACAACCTGACCACGGGAACGGGGAATCACAGGTAAAATATATTTCAAAAAATAACGAATATGATCATCCCGGTCCATCACTTCACGTAATTTTGCCTCTTTTAGAATATTCAGATGTGCAAATTTGGGTGCAGCCATAATATATTTATGAATAAACTTCTTAGGCCCAATCTCTTCTAACAATCTTATTTCCATATCGTAAAAATAACGGAACACACCCTCCAGTACGTTAGCTCCCGTCTTCCGTAATCCCGCATACCTGACCACATCAACCGCATAGCGGGAGGCATACTCATCTGCACGTTTCACCCCTTCACATCGCCAATTATACGTTGCCCGATCTCCGTCACGATACTTTGCCATCTGTTCTTTTAAATGTTCCGGGTTTTCATCCTCCGGGATCTCCGACACGGGAATCTTTGATTCCTCATCCAACATTTGGAGGTAATTTTCATACGAAAGCGAATCCGTCCGACAGATTGACACTTGGGTAAAAACTCTACCGGATAGCATACTGAAACACAACAAAAGCATAAAGCCTTTTTTCTTTAGAGAACTAATAACAAACGCCATAGGATACGATTTATAATTTTACTCAAATATATTTTTATTCTCACAAAAAACTATTGAAGTTTGAAATTTATCGGAGCCGTATAATAAACAGCCACTTTTCGCTTATGGATTGGACATATCACCGGAATAAAAGGCGGCAGTTGACGGATGACCCGTACAGATTCCGCATCCAAACTCGGATCCACACTTTGAACCACGTGAACGTCAGAGACTCTACCATCCGTGTTAATCAAGAAACCCACGACCACTTTTCCCTGAATATTATGCTCCTGCGCAATCATCGGGTATTTCACTTCTCTCATGATTCGATTCTGAATTCCACCGATCCCGTGCAAAGATACATTCAAACGATAAAAACATTTACAGGAACAAGGCTCATTACCATCAGGCTCATGAGCAATCATTTTCTCTTTCATCAAATCATTGAAATACAACAAGTGTTGTTCGGGATTCATGCATTCCCTTATTTTCACTTCTTCCAAGATATTCAAATGAGCAAATAAGGGTGACAATTCCGCAAATCTTTTAATCAAGTCCTTCTTTCCCATTCTCTTTATTAGCTTTTCTTGTTCAAGCCTTTTCCATTTATACACGACCTTCAATTTTTTCTGCTGTTCTTTATCCAACTTGTATTCCCGAATAAAATTTGCGGGCACTCTCACATTATACGACGGACTCATCCTATCAAGCACTAATTTAAAAGCACTTTCCCCACCTTTTAAGAATTGTTGTTTCTGTGCCACATACATCTGTATTATTACCGGATCTGTCTCTTCCTGAATATTTTCCAAAGGGATCTTTCCTTCCCGCTCTAACATGGCAATAAATTCATCATATAAATAAGGTTCAGCCACCGCACGTTCGATATTAAACATCAAGGGGCAAGTAAAGCGATAACGCACATTCTCTCCATTGATCTTTGCCGGTTTCCAAGCAGGCATCTTATTAAACACCCTTAACGCTTCCGCATCTAAAGACTCATGTACTCCCCGTACAACCTGTACATTAGAAACTTTTCCATCCTTTTCCACGATGAAAGCGACGATCACTTTGCCCATAATACCATTATCCCAGGCTACTTGAGGATATTGAACGTTTTCACCTATCCATTGCGTCATATCCCCTTTAAATTTAGGACCTTCATCCGCTACGACATAAACCGTCGTGTCAACATCTAATCGATTCGATGCATTCAAAACCCCAGTATTCAAAATGCAACAAAATAGTACCACGTACAATTTGTAACATGTCTTAGAAATGAGCTTAATCATTTTCATTTTAGCGTAATTTTAACACACAACTTGCATAAAAGTACAAAAAAAATAATATAATCTTAGTTTTTTTGCAAAATAATTACATCCGAACACTCCTGTCTTTGTTTTGATAGCAACAATTCAAAATAGTTTTTATCTTTTAGTGATGCTATTTATTCATTTATCTTTAAATTTGTGCAAGGATAAGTAGCGTGATCATGGTTATTAGCGAGAGACACTTTCAACAATTTATCAAAGGTGACGAAAAATCCTTTGAATCGATTTTCTGCCAATATTACAAGACATTGGTATCTTACGCCATGCGTCATGATCTGGAACTCATGGAAGCGGAAGATGTCGTGCTTGAAATATTTCATCATATCTGGCAAATCCGGGAAGAACTAAAATCACCCGCCGCTCTTCACTCCTTGCTTTTCACCGCCACAAGAAATCGTACACTGAATGTCGCCCGTAATCTCAAAAACCGCCAAAAGATCATAAACGAAAACTATTCGGAACAAGAAGAGACGGAAGAAGTTTACGATTACTTGATCGAGGAAGAGATGAGTCGTTTACTAGACGAAGCCGTCAGTCAACTACCCAAACAATGCGAATTGATTATTGTCGGACTACTCGCCGGAAAAACTCTTCAAGAGATTGCAGGAGAAATGCAAATATCCGTCAACACGGCCAAAACATATAAACTACGTGCTATCCAATCTCTACGAAAGTTACTGAAAGATATACCTTTCCTTGTCTTGCTTATCTTGATACGAAGTAATAGAAAAACTAAAAAAAACTTCTCCATTTTGTCACCGGAATAAAAAGTTGCGGGTTTATAGAATAAAGAACAAATCACTATGGACCCAATAATATCGAAACAACGGATTGCATCTCTCATATTAAAAGAGAATACCGTCGGATTAAACGAGGCCGAACAAGAGGAATTAAATCTCTGGCGCCAAACAGATCCCCGGAACGAGAGAACATATACCCGCCTACACGAAAAAGATTATAAAAAAGACCTATCAAGATACCGACAAATTGATGTCCAACATGGTTTAGAACGGTATCGGGAACGGTATATCCAAAAGAAAACACGCCATCTGGCAAAATGGTATTGGAGTGCCGCCGCCGTGGTGTTCATGATGGGTATCGGTTCCATCTTTTTCCTTCAAAAAACAGATCATATACCCCCGCAAGAAAGCATTATTCCCGGTGGTTCAAAAGCCATGCTGGTTCTAAATAATGGCAATATCATTGATCTTTCAGATAAAACTCATGACGAGATCGTGACCACAGAAGAGTTGATCATCCGAAATAATGGCACGGGACTCCAATATGCAACCACCGAAAACGCAACCAACAAGCACGCCAATAATTATAACGAATTGATCGTTCCCAAAGGCGGAGAGTACACCCTTACCTTGTCGGACGGAACAAAAGTATGGTTAAATTCCCAAAGTAAGTTAAAGTATCCCGTTGCCTTCAACGACACGAACCGAGAGGTATATTTAGAAGGAGAGGCCTATTTTGAAGTTACAAAAGATCCCCATCACCCTTTCCACGTGAATACAAAGGACCGGGTGACTATCGAGGTACTAGGAACATCCTTCAACGTGAGAAGCTATCCCGATGAAACGAAAATCGAAACAGTATTGGAGGAAGGTTCCGTAAGAATGAGCAAAGGCAAAGAAAAAGTTACGCTTTCCCCCGGATATAAAGCTGTTTATCAACCGGAGAAAGGAATTGAAACGACAAGTGTAAACACGGAATTATACACGGCCTGGAGACACGGACAATATATTTTTGTTGATGAAAGTGTAGAAAACATATTAAAACAACTTTCCCGGTGGTATAACATTGAAGTCTTTTACAGTAATGAAAAAGCGAAGTCCGTTATATTTAGCGGGGATGTCCGGAAATATAATGACATTACCACGTTGCTGGAAGCCATGGAAATTGCCGGAGGAATACATTTCAAAATAAACGGGAATACATTAATCGTCAGTTACAAGGAATAACAACCAATAAAATATCGTGAATTTTAGCGCTTTATAAAACGATCGTTTTATGGGATTACCATAAATATGCAATTAAAAAAAACAAGTTTATGAAAAAAAACAGTCTGATATTCATCTTAAACATGATTATCCTATTAGGCCTATTCTCCTGTTCGGATAACGATGAAATTGATCGCTCGAATCAAATTCAATTATACGGAGAAAGCTACCTACTGGAAAAAGGAGCGATCTATCATGACAACAATCACACGGTTATCGCTATAAATGATTACACGTTTGAAGATCGTTATCAAGGAGCAAACGGGGAACAAGTAGATCGCATTTCCGGATTCAGTGCCGAGGTAAAAGAGGAACAAACGGGGAATTTTATCATCGGTCTATATGAAGGAGGTTTTATCATCAGTAATATCACGAATGACGCAAGAGGGAGCGGAGCCTGTATTTGCTTGCGAATAGCCTCTCCCAATCCGGAGAAAATAGTTCCCGGGAAATACACGTACTCGTTGAATCACGATGAATACACATTTAAAGGATATTCCAGTGTTAATTATAGTACAAACGAGGATATCACGCCGAATGAATTAACCGAGGGAGAGGTATATATTTCCCAAGAGGGCGATACGTACACGATCACGTTCAAGTGTGAAACCAGCTTTGGTGGACCTGTTGAAGGATCATACACCGGACTATTAAAATCGATAGACATCCGCAAAGAGTATGAAACCACGAACTTTTACAAAAATATTAAGTTAGAGGCTTTATATGATGACGTCAATTACACGGATGGCGACGGGATTCCCCACCGAGAACCGGATTACCTGCGAGCAACCTCTTTTTTAGTCAGTTCTTCTCAACAAGTGTACACGGCTAATCTTTATAAAGATTTAGCTGAAAGTGCCAAAAAAAGTATTGATATTTCCCTAGCTTACGACAGAACCAATCAAGCTGTATATTTTGAATCCCCGATCAAAATGAGAGCCCTCTTGTGGCACAACACGTACCAAAGTGAAAACTTGTTTAATTATAGTTTTGATTTACCCTGCCATACCCAATATATGCCTGCCCCGGCTGATTTTACAAACGAAGATTTCGAAAAGCTCTCCCGGCAGGAAGATTTCGGATTCACTTTCACGGAATCAAAAGCGGCCATCCCGGTTACCGCAGCAACACCATGTTTTATATTCGTACAGACCGGTAACGGTTTAAAAGGAGTGATTCGGATTAACAGTATCATTCCTGAAAGTACTGAGGTCATTGGAGGGATCACGTATCCTGTCAACCCGGCAATCACGATGGACATGAAGTTCCCCCGCAATTTTTCAGAACAAAAGATCAGATAAGCATACACGACCCAATAACAATGTTTATTATGGAAAAAATACATCATACAGAACGACATTATAGATTACCCATCTACTCGAAATCTATTCTCCTTGCCTTGCTCATGTTTTTCTCGGTTATATCGACAAATGCCATGAGCGATGGGACAAAATTAAATCTGTCATTCAAGGATGCCTCTCTGGCCCATATTCTAAAAGAAATCAAGAAACAGACACAATTCGATTTCATGTACAACGCACAAGAAATCGATACGGAGCAAAAGCTCTCAGTTGAATTAAAAAATGTGTCTCTTGATTCTGCATTAAAAGTTTGTCTTAACCCGTTTAAGCTGACCTATGTCATCAAAGACAAGATCATTATTTTAAAGCAACAAAAACAAATCTCTCATCTTGTCCGCACCAATATCAGCGGGATCGTGAAGGATAAACAAGGGATGCCACTCCCGGGTGTCGCCGTCATTTTACAGGGAACGACCCTAGGAACGGTTACACATCCCGACGGACGGTTTCAAATCACGGTTCCGAATGAAAAATGCACGTTGAATTTCACTTTCATCGGTATGAAAGCCGTGCAACGTGAAATTGACGGGGAACAGTTTATCTCGGTTATCATGGAAGAGGATGTTGCAGAACTGGACGAAGTGGTCGTTACCGGAATGGAGACGATCAAAAAAGATTACATGACCGGAAGTGCATCCGTGATCACGGCAAAAGACATCCGATCTCAAGGGATTACCTCTATCGATAAATTACTGGAAGGAGCCATCGCCGGGCTGAATAGCACAACACTGTCAGGAGCCCCCGGCACCCGATCCAAAATCACGATCAGGGGTGAAAATAACCTGTCCGGACGAACGGAACCCCTGTGGATCGTGGACGGCCTTCCCCTGATGAGTGGGGTACCAGAAAACAGCACCGGAGATTACGCCGGAACCATCATGCAAGACGGGGTCGGGAACATCATGCCGGAAGACATTGAGTCCATCACGATTTTAAAAGATGCCTCAGCCGCATCCATCTATGGAGCCAAAGCTGCAAACGGGGTCATTGTTATCACGACCAAAAAAGGATTCCGTTCGAAAACACAATTCAACTATACCGGAAATTATAGCCTGTCGGAAGCCCCGAGACTACACATGGACTTCATGAATTCTCGTGAAAAATTACAATATGAACGGGACATCATGGATACTTTCGGGCTAACCTTCGCAAAGAATACCGGACGGGGTGGCTACCTTTACAAACAATTATTAGAAGGGTATATCACACAAAAAATATATGACGAAGAAATTAATAAGCTAAGAAATACGAACACGAACTGGTTCAACGTTTTATTCCGTTCTGCACAGTCTCATTCCCACAATTTAAGTATACGAGGAGGCTCTGAAGAAATGACATATTATGCCTCTGTCAATTACCAAGAAAAGAACGGGATTCTACTTTCAAATAAATATTCCAATGCTGGGATATTGATGAAGTTGGATTACCGCCCCATCAAGAATTTAATTCTCGCCCTAGATATTAATGCCAATATCCGGAAATCAAGAGATCACGCATCGGCAATTGATCCGTTCAAATATGCCATATTCGCCAATCGCTATGAACGCCCTTATGATGAAAACGGGAATTACGCTGCCGATCTGAGTTATCTCGGGACAAATTATACCGAGACAACTGCTTCCGGTTACAAATACGATTCTTTCAACATTCTACGGGAATTAAACGAAACTAAATCCGCTGAAGATGGCTTGGATGCCAGCCTAACATTTAATATCCGTTACGATATTATTCCCGGCCTTGCCATCTCTTCCATTATCCGGAAAGGAGCTAGTTATAATACAAGTACCAAAATGATAGAGGCCGGAACATATACCTCATATGCCCAAGAGTCCTTTGCCAAACAGGTATTCAGTAACCAAGAAGTCATCCCTTCCGAGTATAACAATGGAGAATTATCCGAATCATCCGGTAAAAATTTTAACTGGTCAATCCGGAACCAGATTGACTACTCGTTCAATATCAAGAACGAACACCTATTTACCGTTTTGGTAGCCCACGAGGTGACATCCAAGAAATTCAACAATTTCGGATACACTTCTCCCATGTATTATGGAGATTACCGCATCACGGGAGTTCCCAATTTCGACATGGATGTTGATTACGAGACATTACGTTCACAAATTAATGACATGTTCAACACTTCCATTGGACAAGACAGGACAGTTTCATTCTTGGGATCTTTCCGCTACGGGTATAAAGATCGGTACGTGTTTAACTTCAATTACCGGGCAGATGGAGCCAATGCCATCGGTGATGCAAACCGTTTTACCCCGTTATGGTCTGTCGGACTGAGATATAACTTACACCATGAGAAATTCTTCAAAAATAGCATTATTACAGAATTATCCATCCGAGGTTCCTACGGATATACGGGAAATATTGACCGAACCGCCTACCCGTTTGCCACGATCACGCTAGGCAGTGACACGTATGAAGGCAATCGTTTTGCAACGAACTTTACCTATCCAAATCCATCTGTAAACTGGGAGAAAAAACTGGACCGGAATTTCGGCGTAGACATCACGTTCTTTAAGGGGAAACTAAACTTCACCATGGATTATTATAATAACCGGACAAAGAATATTCTGGAAAACCTGACGATTCCAATCTCTACGGGACGCCCCACGGTGAAAGCTAATGGGGGAACCGTGGAAAATAGTGGTCTCGAATTCTTTATCAGTTCCAGATTGATAAACACGACCAATTTGACGTTTAGTATCTCAACAAATATCGCACGCAACAAGAATGTCATTATTCGTTCCGAGCATGATTATACTTCATATTCAGAGGCCATTAATTCCAACGTTCTTAAAGGAGGGGTTGTAAATATCGTCGGAAAGGAAACCGGAGCCATCTATGGTTGGAAAACCGCAGGAGTTGATCCGTTATCAGGTAATCCCCTGTATTATCTTACCCCCGCCGGGAAAAGAGCATACGCTCAACTACTGGATAAATGGGACAGTCTGATTGAGCCAGAAAAAGAAGGTTATCAAGCAAGCGGAGCTGTTCCCTCACTAACTTCAGTACCGGACTATGTTGCTTATAACCGAGAAGCCGGGAGCGCCCCTCAATATTTCACCTCTTCCATGCAGTACCTTGGCCGTTCCAACCCCAAATACGTGGGAGGTATTAACACATACTTACGTTATAAAAATCTAGAGTTCTCAACCCAATGGAGTTACAAGATCGGTCATATTATTCCTTCTTTTAACGATCTCCAGAATGCGCCTAATAATAATGCGAATAGTGCATTAGTCCCGTCCGCAAGCTATTCTGGCGATCTTGCCGTATCGTCCACCAACAGGGAACGTCGTTACCTATCTTTTTGGAAAACAAGAGGAGATATCACAAACATCGCCCGCTTTGTATCTTCAGGTAATGATTACTGGGCGGGAATGGCAACATCCGACAAATATGAGAAAGGGGATTACATCCGTCTGACAAATATCAGCTTGAGCTATCGTCTCCCTGCACATCTGGTGCAACGTTTTGGGATGAAAAATATGTCACTTTCATTTAACGCATACAATTTATTGACTTTTACTAAATACAAGGGGATGGATGTCGGAACCGGAGGATCATTCGCTTATCCCACCGCCAGAGAGTATAACATCAAATTATCTGTAGGGTTCTAAAAATTAATTACATGAAAAAGATATACATATTAATTGCCTTAACAAGTTTATCATTTATCCAAAGTTGTGATAAATTTCTCGACCTAAAACCACAGGACATACAGGTCGTTAGCAAAGTGGAAGATTACCGGGATCTTCTAGCCAGTTATATGCGGCTATTAAAAACCACGGATGGCAGTCAAAAACCAGTATTAGGAAGCACTTTCCTGTATCCGAAATTCCATGTTGCAGCCGAATTTGCCTATAAAACTGGGGAACTTACAATTAATAAAAATTCAACCAGTTATTATGATGCAAATTTAGGAGAATATAATAATAGTGGCGTAAAGATCATGACATGGATGGAAAGCGATTATGACCTTTGGGACAGATTCTATTCATTTCTAGGACCGATAAACATGATCATCGATGGAATTACAGCAGCTGAAGGGAACGATGAGAACCTGCGCAATTACGTCAAAGGTGAGGCTCTGGTTTGGAGAGCTTATTCTTATTTCAAATTGATTCAATATTATTCCCCTTACAAAGAGGATGATTACGGTATTCCCGTTTTCCTGAAACCATACGACGACCCGGGGAACGCCATGCCACAACGAGAAAAACAGAGTGACGTATACAGACAAATACTTACCGACTGTCAAGAGGTTATAGACCTTATTGCAGAAACTCCTTCCAATCAATGGAATTGTGCCTACGAACCCCGATTTATTTATGGGATGTTAGCCAGTATTTATTGCTATAAAGCCATGTCCGCCGCAGCAGAAGAGAACGACTGGCAACAAGCGATTACCTACGCTGACAAAGCTATTGCCGGACGTAGTTTCGTACGGGATCAGTCTGTATATGACGCCATGTTCGATACCCCAGCCCAACAGACATTCAGAAATGATGAATTTTACCTGCGCCTCGTAGATGGAAGAAATGGTCAAATTGCCAACTTTATCGATACGTATTTTCAAACCTCAGAGTGGGGACCGGCAGAGGCGAATCCTTCCCAAGAGTTCTATGCCCAATATAAAGAAGACGATGTTAGAAAAAAAACTTTCTTTAGGACCAAAACAGATGGGAAGATCATATTTGATAAATATAATATATCCAATGATCCTATGGCATTTTTAGGTGCAGGTGGGATTATCATGCCTTTCCGCTTGGCTGAAACTTGTTTGATTAAAGCTGAGGCATTATATCGCTTGGGGAAAACGACAGAAGCGAAAGAAGTTCTTGACGATTTCAAACAAGGACGCTATCTTGATGTCGAAGGATCCTACACGGAATCCGACCTTCTGAACGAGATTCTAAAAGAACGAAAACTGGAATTTTATCACGAACAGGATATGTGGTGGCTGGACATGAAACGCTTGCAGACCCGTATGGAAAGAATTGTTAATGGAACCATGTATATCTTGGAACCTGACGATTTTCGTTACAGTTTGCCTATCCCGCAAAGTGAAATGTCAGCCAACAAGAATATGGTTCAAAATCCCGGTTGGAATGAAATCAGTCTTTAATCCTTAATTTGAAAAACATGAAAAGATTTCTACATTCAATAACAACCCTCCTCATCGGATGTATGTTTTCCTGCACTCCGGACAAGTATGAAGTCGTGGAAATGGGGACCGTAGACATGAGTAATATCAAAGAAATAAAATTACGAACGAATCATTTTCAAGTATTGGCTGACGGAAAGGCCCAACTTGAATTCTGTCCTCTCTTGATCACGGAGGACGGCTTTGAAGTACATGACGGCAGAGTTGATCATTCCCTGATAGAGTATTATACCTCGACAGGAGAAATTTTATCTAAGATATACTCGACTTCCGACAAATCCCTTATTGGCCAAGAGATTAAAGTCTATGCCAAAATCAAAGGCCAAGATGTCACTTCAAATACCATAGCTTTCTCGATTGCCGATCCTTCTATTTTAGATACCTATACTGAAATTACGATTCCTATTGTATTTCATTTAGTTCAGTCTAATAACGACATTATCGAATATGGCGGAGAGATTCCTCAAGAACGAATCAACTTACTGTTAGATAAGATCAACAACACGTTCTCCGGAGCTGTTAGTCAGAACGCCATGGGAGTGGATACCAAAATAAGATTCAAAGCAGCTCTTTATGATCCTTCTGGCAACAAATTACGAGAACCTGGAATTAATCGGATTCGCATAGATGAAGTCAGTGATGCGGCGAACGATCAGTACAAGACGTTACTAGCAGAACAAAAAGCATTGTGGCCACACGACAAATACCTGAATGTTTGGCTTATTTCTGACCGAAATAATGAATACACATCTTTTCATTCCACTATATCCACCCAGTGTATTCCTCGCTATGTTTACCCAGGAACAGACCTTTTCGAACAACCGGAAGGACTGGCATTGGCAGACCAACCTACAAACTGGGAACCTGTTGCTAATGAAATCGGTATTCTGTATAAATTACAATCCATCCAAACGATGGTTCGGAGTTTCATGAAAAGTGATAATGAATTTGTGAATTGTTTCGGGTTTTATTTAGGCTTACTCCCCACTTGGGAAACCTATATTTTCTTTGGGTATCCTGAAGATTATTGTACCGATACACAGAAATATTGTGGCTATGATACCGAAGGTTATCAAAACAATACCACACAATACAAATTAGTCGGAGATTGTTTTTTCCTTGCAGAAAACATCATGGATGATCCCGTCGGAGTTCACCGTTCCATCAGTTTACAACAAAGCGTACGAATGCGGTGGATTTTGAATAACTGCCCGGAACGTTCGGCATGGAAATCAGACTTCGCATTCACAGGCAAATAAAAGCATTGTTAAAATAATATTCATTTACAGGAAGAGACATCAGGGATTAAAAAGTCTCTTCCTTTAAAACTCAATTTATTGTATTAAATTATTTCGTATGGAAGAACCTATCGTAAAAGTCGAAAATCTATCCCATCGTTATAGCGTGCAGTGGGCTATCAAAGACATAAACTTTGAAATTACAAAGAATGGAATTTATGGTCTACTCGGTTCTAACGGGGCAGGGAAATCTACCACAATGAATATCATGTGTGGCGTACTTAAACAAACTGAGGGTAATATATTCATCAAGGGCATTAATATGCGGGAACAACCTGTCGAGGCAAAACGCCATATCGGTTTCCTGCCACAGACCCCTCCCTTGCACCCAGATTTAACAGTGGAAGAATATTTAACTTATTGCGCCAACCTACGCTATGTACCGGAAAAAGAAGTGAAGGAAGCCGTCGATACCGTTACGCTTCGTTGTGGCATCTCGCATTTCAAAAAACGATTGATTCGCAACCTATCCGGGGGCTACCAACAACGACTAGGCATTGCACAAGCCATTATTCACAATCCGGATTTCGTGGTTTTTGATGAACCCACTAACGGGCTAGATCCGAACCAAATATTGGAAGTTCGCCAATTGATCAAGGACATCGCTCAAGATCGTACTGTTATTCTATCAACCCACATTCTACCGGAAGTACAGGCCACGTGCGACTATATCTACATGATAGAACAAGGTTCTGTCGTATTCTCCGGAAGTATTGACGAATTTGACAATTATATCGAACCAAACTCCTTGCGGGTTTCACTAGCTGCCCGCCCTTCTGTCGCAGAACTAAAGGCCATCCCCGGCATTTCCGACGCAGAAGCACTTGAAGGCTCCTACTACCGCTTATACTTCCAAGAGAGATCGGATATAGCGGAAAGAGTTGTAGAAGTAAGTGTCACCAAAGGTTGGCGTCTCAACGAAATTAACGTCGAAAGGAGTTCTATGAACACTGTATTTGCTGAATTATCAAAGAAATAATACAATTCCGAATACGAAATTAAGATTCATATAATTAAAATCATCAAGCAATGAAAATGATATTCAAAATAGCGAAAACGGAATTACAAACTTTATTCTATTCGCCGGTTGCATGGTTAATTCTTATCATCTTTACCTTCCAAGCCAGCATTCTTTTTACGAATGTTTTCGATATGTCCGTAAAAAGTCAATCACTGGAATACCAATTAGATAACGTAACACTCTTTACTTTCGGGGGAATGTTCGGTTTATTCTCCGGAATACAACAATATTTGTATCTATACATCCCGTTATTGACAATGGGTTTAATGAGCCGAGAGCTAAGTAGTGGATCAATCAAATTGCTTTACTCTTCGCCTGTCACGAATAAACAAATCGTATTGGGAAAATATCTGGCAATGATGCTCTACGGGCTATTATTGATGGCTATATTATCCATTTTTGTCATCTATTCTGCCTTTGCCATAAAATCATTTGATTTTATCTGCGTTTTGGCCGGATTACTCGGGCTCTACCTCTTAACCTGTGCTTATTCCGCCATTGGATTATTCATGTCAAGTTTAACTTCTTATCAGGTTGTTTCAGCCATGGGAACTCTGGCAATTCTGGCGGCCTTGAGTCTGGTACACGGTGTATGGCAAGACATGGAAGTTGTCCGTGATATAACCTTCTGGCTATCCATTAACGGACGAGCTGATGAATTCGTGAACGGCTTGATCTGTAGTGAAGATGTTCTCTATTTCATCATCGTATCTGCACTTTTCCTTACCCTGACTATTTTGCGCCTACAAGTGATACGACAAAAAACGAACTGGCTCACCGCATGGGGAAGATATATTGGTGTCTTCGCCATCGCTATCTTTTTAGGTTATCTTAGTTCTCGTCCCCAACTAATGTGCTTTTATGATGCTACCCGGACAAAAGCAAGGACGTTAACACCCAATAGCCAAGAGATTATATCTAAACTGAAGGGCGACCTCACAATCACGACCTATGTGAATATGTTGGACAGGAACGTGTATTACGGTCTTTCCAGCGCGGTCAAAGATGATATGAATCGATTCAGAATGTACACCCGTTTCAAGCCTGAAATCAAGATGAAATACGTGTATTATTACGATTCTATCAACAACCCGTCTTTAGCCATACGTTATCCCGGACTTTCATTAAGAGAGCAAATGAAAAGAATTGCCGAGACTGTTGATTTTGACACGAATAAGGTTAAAACACCGGAAGAGATCAGAAAAATCATAGACCTTTCAGGTGAAGGTAATCGCTTTGTACGGTTACTGGAAAGCGGAAACGGTAAAAAGACATTCTTACGGATATACGAAGATTTTAACGGGGCATTCCCTCATGAATCCGAAATATCCGCCGCATTTAAGCATCTTATTATGGATCTACCCCTTGTCGGATTCGTGAAAGGACATGGAGAGCGGGACATAAAGAGAGAAAGTGACCGGGATTACAAGCACTTCTCACAGGACAAGCCCTTCAGATACGCTTTAATAAATCAAGGTTTCGACATCACGGAGGTCGATTTGCATCAAGGAATTCCATCTAATGTACGTATTCTTGTCATTGCAGATCCTCGACGAACCCTATCAACAGAAGAGACGGAAGTATTAAACTCTTATATCTCACAAGGTGGCAATCTGTTCATTGCTGGAGAACCCAAACAACAAGCTATCATGAACCCGCTAGTGGAACAATTCGGTGTTCAATTCATGCCCGGATGTCTGGTGAAACCAACCGAAAATTTTGCAGCCGATTTAATCACATCAAACCCCACTGATCGAGCCACAGCCTTATCCTATATCTTCGAAGGAATGCAACAAATGGGAAATACCATATCCATGCCGGGAGCAACCGGATTAACTTACAGTACAGATAAAGGGTTTACGGTAACCCCTCTATTTACCAGTGACTCAACCGGAAGTTGGAATGAATTACAAACAACGGACTTTGTAGAAGACACGGCCCAATTAAACCCGGAACTAGGAGAAATCGAACGATCTTATGTGACATCTGTCGCTTTATCCCGAAAAGTCGGAGAAAAAGAACAACGAATCATTATTATTAGCGATGCTGACTGTATCAGCAATACTGAAATAGAAATGATGAGAAGAGGCATCAATGCACGAAATTACTCTTTTGTAAGAGGTGCATTTTCATGGTTGTCTTATGAAGAAGCGCCGATTGACGTTCGCCGTCTTATCCCGCCAGACAATGAAGTTTATATCGAAAAGAGAGGCATGAAAATCACAAAACACGCCATGGTGGAAGGACTTCCCGGTTTACTTCTTGTCCTTGCCCTCCTTATTTGGGTTAGACGCAGGGGGAGATAAACTAAGAAATACTGTAATGCTTGATCAAGCATTACAGTATTTCTTCCAAATAGTCTGGTCGAAGTAATCGTACTTCTCGCCTCAGTTGATTTAATTCATGCTGCATTTCGTGTAAACGTCCCATCAACTCGTGAATGACACCGATTCCCTCGATATTCACGGACAAATCCTCGTGCCAACGAATAAATCGTTCCAAATCGTGTAATTGCGATTCAAGCAAATAGCGTTCGCCATCGACCACCCGGATATCAATCAAACCATCCTCTTCCAGCGAGAGAATGAACGAGGGATCCACGTGACTTTTCTGACAGTATTCCCTGACTATAATCAAATCTGTTTCCATAACTCTTCTCCTTAATTAAGATTCTGTAATTCCCGGAACAACTCTTTCTGCTTTTCCGTCAACGTCGTCGGAATCTCCACCGAGTAAGTCACGATCAGATCACCGAACTTTCCCTCTTCCTTGTAAACGGGAAAACCTTTTCCTTTCAACCTTACCTTCGCACCGTTCTGTGTTCCCGGTTTCACTTTCAACTTGACCTTCCCGTCCATCGTCGTGACCACTTGCTCTCCACCGAGGACTGCCGTGTACAGATTCAAGGGAGCCGTCACGTACAAATCATTCCCCAAACGCTTGAATACCGGATCCTCGGCAATAATAAACGTGATGTATAAATCACCGGCAGGCCCACCATTCACCCCGGGACCTCCCTGGCCTTTCAGCTTGATCGTCTGCCCGTCGGCAACACCGGCCGGGACCGTGATTCGGATATTCTTGCTGTTCACGGTCAACACTTGCTTGTGGGTTTTGGCCGCATCCTGGAATGAAAGATGCAACTCGGCATTATAATCCTGTCCCCGGAACCCGGCAGCCCGTCCGCCGCCTCTCCGCGAACCGAACAAGGACTCGAAGAAATCCGAGAATTCCCCGTCACCTCCCATACCAGAGAATCCGCCTCCCGAAGACCAGTAAGCCCCACCTCCATCACCAAATCCGCCACCACCTTGCTGTTGGTAACGTTGTTTCTGGGCTTCGAACTCGTCTGCATGTTTCCAGTTCTCGCCGTACTGGTCATACTTTTTCCGTTTCTCCGGATCACCCAATACTTCGTTCGCCTCATTAATCTCCTGAAAACGTTGCTTGGCATTCGGATCGTCCGGATTCAAGTCCGGGTGATACTTTCTGGCCAATTTCTTAAAAGCCTTCTTGATATCATCCTGTGAAGCACTTTCTTCAACTCCTAAAATTTTATAGTAATCTATATAGGCCATACTGTTATGATTTATACATTTTGTAATAGTTAATACAAACTATGTACCAACCCGTGATATACGTTCTAAGCTGATGCATAGTTACGACCGAAACTGACAATGTGGCAACAAAAAAGCCGAGATAAAAAGAATCTCGGCTTTTACATCTTTTAATCTAAATATTATTGTTGCAATATGTAATTCTCAAAATACAATTTGAAACGATCTTTTAAAAGATCTTTAATCTTCAACATCTTGTCCATCTCGATCTTTCTCATTTCAAGTTCCGATTCCACGAAATAACTGATAAACTGATCAGTACCCAGACTTTCGATTAACTTAATCTTCGCATCAATCTCATCCTCGTAAATCTTCGTCAATTCCTTCACGTCATTCTTTTTCAACTTCAACACTTTCGTTTGAACTTTCACAGTACTATCAATCTGTCCCTTGATTGACTGACTCTTTTCCAGCAACATTTTACGCAAGGTGGCATCATCACCCAATTGCTCTTTAAAAGCATTCACCCGCCGAGCCATATCCTCCATACTCATCTTTTCACCTTTCTCCAACATCACTCGTTCTTCCTCCAAGTTTTTCAAATACTCTTCAAAAGTCAATACCGTTTCCTGCGGGGTATATTTAAACGTAATCGGTAAAGTTTTCTCGAAACGTACGGCTTTCCCACCTGACATGGCCGGTTTCCATTTCGGCATACCTGCAATCACCCTTAATGCCTCTGCGTCCAAAAGAGGATGGGCAGATCGAACCACACGAGCATGTGTCACCGCTCCGTCTTTCTCGATCACGAAAGTAACAAATACCCGCCCGTCAATTTGATTGGCATATGCCTCTTCTGGATACTGTACATTTTCCCCGATCCATTGATTCAAATTCCCGTTAAATTCCGGTTGTACCTCGGCAACTACCATAATTGTCGTATCTTCATCCATTAACCGCACGTCCATATCTCGTGCCATTACCGGGGTTGCCAACCACCCCAACCCAAGCATACACCCCATAACAAGTGTCACTTTAGCCCAATTGTAATTCTTTTTCATATAATGTATGTTTATCATTAAATTATTCTATCCTCATTAAAAGGAAGTATAAAGCTACAATTATTATTAGAAATTTAAATATTTAATCTCGCTTTTTTCTTTTCTCTATTTGACGCAAGCGCTGAAAATTTGACATAAAATTGTGACAAAAAGTCCATAAAAAGAGTTGGCATACACTTTGCAATATCTATAAACGAATGCAGGTTCACAAAAGACCTGAATATAATTAAATGATAATGTTGAACTTAAAGATAGGAGACTAAAATTATGATGCCTGTAAGAAGAACTCAAAATTGGTTACCAAGTATCTTTAATGATTTCTTTGATAACGAGTGGATGACAAGAGCAAACGCAACCGCACCTGCGATTAACGTGATTGAATCCGAAAAGGAATATAAAGTAGAAGTTGCTGCGCCGGGTATGACGAAAGAAGATTTCAACGTTCGCATAGACGAGGATAACAATCTAGTGATCTCCATGGAGAAAAAGAGCGAGAGTAAAGAGGAACAAAAGGAACATCGCTATTTACGCCGGGAGTTTTCATACTCGAAATTCCAACAAACCATGATCCTACCGGATGACGTGGATAAAGAGAAAATTGCAGCCGGAGTTGAACACGGTGTTCTAACCATTGATCTACCGAAACTATCTCTGGAAGAGATTAAAAAAGCAGAGAGAACTATTGAAATTAAATAAAGACAGGTAACCAAGAGAAAAGGCGATCGAATAAATTGTTCGACCGCCTTTTTTTATACCATCAAGAACTTATAAAACCCTTGATCCATCTCTGAATCAAAGGCCCCTTGTTCTGATATCTTAAAATAATCTTACCGTTGTAACGGGAAAGTCAATACTTGTTCCTTATCTTTCTTCACGTCTGACTTGTTGATCTCGATATTCTCAACCAAGATTGAAGACGGATAAATTAAAGAAGACAATAATTGACCATTCAAAATGTAGTTGCTTACATTTTCCTTGCTGGAAATATTCAACATACGTTTCAGATTTATCAACGTCAACCCACTTACATCTCCGAAACGAACTTGAGTCTCCTTACCGTCCAGATCCACCCGATAGATGCGAGAAGCCTTACCGGCTAAACTCCGAACAATATAAGCATACTTCAAACCTTCTTCTTTAGCAGCTTTAATCAACGCGCTCTTCATTTTCTCCGGCTTCGTTCCTTTTTCCACTTCAATATGAATAGTCCCCGGAGCCGTGGCGAACATGCCATTGTTGCTGGACAACAAGAAACGGGAACTACCCGTTGATTGGGGAGCGTACAACGTCGGGATACACCCGTTCAGCATACTTTTAAAAATACCATGGTCAACCAATGTCATCTCTTTAGCAGGAACGACACCCTCTGCATCAATATTATAAGCCCCCAACAAAGGAACTCCATTATACTTATCCAAAGAGCTGTAGTTTTTGATAGACACACGATTATCTACAATCTTCATCCCCAAACGAGCATCCAACGTTTTCACCGGTTGAGCCCGGTCAGTATCGGGTTTACGATAAGCAAAAAGAGCTCCGCGTTTCAAAAAATTACTTATAAAAACAGATGAACAAGCACCATCTTCAAGCAACACCGGACCTGCATAATATTCTGTAATTGCCGGGGCATTCTTCAACTTGATCAAGTTATCGGCAAAAACCTTAACCCCTTTCTTTAATTCATCCAAAGAAGGCAAATCATCCGGACGAGCGACAAGCACGGAATATGCATCATCAATACGAACTCCATCTTCGGTCATCACGTAAGCAGAGGCCACCAAACTTGCATAACGTAACGGTTCTTTCAGCACGACCCCATCCGTGGTAGACTTGTACACTTCCATTTCCTGCCCAGTAATAGCCACGGATGAATCATAAATATCCTTATAGTCCTTGAAAATAGCAGATAATTCTTCTACAATACCCTCCAACTTCGCACGATCAATCGTGTAAGCAGTCTTCGGTTCCTCGATTCGGGTAACGGCAGCCACCTTCTGTTGATCCTTCACGGCAGCTTCTTCTGCAGTCTTCGGGTTCGCCTTCAAATAAGCATCCTTCATCGCTCCCGCCTGCAATGACCATTTATACATGACATCTGACCCCAACCAGAAATTTCTCCGGATTACATCATAATCAGCCTGCTCCGGCATTCCGGCCTGAATAGAAGCACACGCGTAATTAACGTCATTATTACGATCATAATCCCCCAAGAACATCTGTACCCCACCAACGGCACTCCAGGGAGACTCGTAGAAATTAGTAATACCACCTAACGCACCCACGACCTCAAACTGGCGTGTACGTCCCAAAGTGTAGGACAAATAATACGGTTTCTGCATACCCGGCAACATCAATTGATCTTTGCTACGTTGCATCTCATCCTGCATAGCTTTAAAAATCACCTGATCCTGTTCATTCTGCGCGAACAATGATCCTGCCAACAGGAAAAATAATATAATCGATAATATATATTTCATTTCAATTGTAGATTTTAAATTTCAATGACCCCGTGATTTTTAAATCACCCGATTCATTAACTTTTAGTTTTTAGCTTTTAACTTTTAGTTCTTTCCCGGGGCCGGTAAAATCGGGGGTAAATCTCTTGACTTCTGTCTACGTTGAGTCTCGATCTTGTTTACCAGGATCATCGGGGAACTGGCCGTCACAGGCACCCAACCGGATTCCGCACCACACTCTCCCGTGAACACGCTGGGAGTATCACCTCCACATACAATATTCGAGAACATGGATAACGGGGTTCCAATCAAATCCACGCCGCGCACCAACTCGTCCGGACGTCCGTCCACGTATATCCTGTACACTTCCAAGGGAGTCACGTTAAATGAATTCAAGCTACCTCCTTCTCCCGTCAACGTGAAACCACTGGTTACTTCTTTAAAATAGTACCCGTATTCCTTTCCCTGTTTTTTAGCCTCCTCGATCAACATAGAACGCAATTCAGCCTCCGAGTGAGGTGCTGTTGTCTCCACCACCAAATTCGACTGACGGGATACAGGATCACCACCCCCGGCAGTACGTCCGTGCCCATTGCTACGCGGGAATCCATCCAGCGGGACCCGACTCATCAAGAATTCTCTCAAAACGCCATCTTTCACGACATCAACCCGGCGAGCTTTCACTCCTTGATCATCATATAAATAGAAACCATTCAACTCTTCCCCGGCGTAACTACGCAAAGTCGGATCACAATATACTTGGAAGTCTGCAGGCAAAACCAACTCCCCTACTTTCTTCTTAAAAGTTTCACCCCCACCTTTCAAACGGTGCCCTTCAATACGGTGACCGAAAATCTCGTGGAAGAACACCCCACTAGCCGGACCGGACAAAATAGCGGGTCCCGTGTAAGGATCAACAACCGGAGCATCACGCAACACGGTTAACCTTCTTACCATATCCTTAGCGTCAGCAATCATCCGGTCATTAGAGGGAAGATCTTTCGGATCGTATGCAAAGTACGACATATTCAACGGTAACTCCATACCATCCTCGGCCTTCATTGATGCACTAATCATGATTCGCGCGTATGTTCTATTCTGCACGACCTCAGTTCCTTCTGTATTTACGAAATAATTCCGCAGAACCCGGAATGTCAAACTAACATCACCTGATTGTAATAACGGATATGCCTTAAACACCGCGGAAATTTCATTCAACCGTTTTTCCCAAGCATCTCGATCAACCGTCAACTTCTCTGCAGGAAGAGGAGCCTCATAATATTTCTCAACCGGAGCAGCAGAGAAAGAAGGAGCCTTATCCTCGTCAGCGACACTCACTTGACTTTGAGTTTTCGCTCTTTGGTACGCTTCCACCGCAAAATCATAACGTTTCATTACCTCGGCCCAGATTGCCTGACGAGTTGCATCGGCACCTTTCTCATCATCCAACCCCAGGTAAGCCACCCGTACATTACCACGCTGATCAGCCGGGGCACCCATTGCATTATATTTAAAATTATCCAGAATAGTATCTCCCACCCGAATTTGCGGAACCATCGAACGAGAATGTTGTTCCACGGACATCATTGTTGCCCCGAAAGAACTTGAAATATTTACCGTACGATCATCCATGACCCTAAAATTCATGTGATAGGGAGGATTTTCCTGTTTCTGCAGTTCTTGCATATCCGCCGCCAACTCTTGTTTCAATAGTTGCAACAACTTATCCTGTTCCTGCGCATACAACGTATGCACCGATAACAGCGAGAAGATGCAACTAACAATAATCAATCCTAATCTTTTCATTTTTAATTGTTTTAATCATTCAACTTTTTTTGATCTCTAAAGATCACGCACCATTTCTATCAACAAATTTATACGATGAAATTCGTTATTCAAAATGATTCTACATTAATTCTTTGTTAATTTTTCAATTTTAATCGTTTTCATTTTTAGCAATATTACATTTTAATAAATGCATAATTTTTCATTCATAAAATAAAAATTAATTATAGAATATAAAAAGGAGCTGCATGTAAATTAACTTTTTAGACACCTCCCCATGACTCTATCAACAAACCTCAACCAGTTGTTACAACGCTCGTATAAGTTCAACAATCCGTTCATTATTAATGATAATCATTCCATGTTTATCATTGGTAATCCCCGGCTCTAACTTATATGTATAAGTCGGCACGCTCCCGTTCATCACTGTGGGCAAGTAAGCAAACGTCACGTTATCACAACTTTTACTCAGGTCCTGCCCAACCTCTATAATATGTGTCGATATCATGAAAGAACAAGCATGTCGCTTCGTCAGCGCGGAAGTCACTGCAAAAGTAGCATCGTAAGCATCCTTGACATTCGTCCCCTTGAAAAGTTCGTCAAAAATCACTACAAGACGCTTTGAAAGACTCACCTCAATTGCGACCTTTTTCACACGAAGCACTTCCGCATAAAAATGACTGTACCCCATATTAATATTATCAGGAACATTAATAGAAGTATACATACCGTCCTGTACCGTGAAACGCATACTACGTGCAGCAACAGGGAAGCCCATGTGCGCCATGTAAACTGCAATACCGAAAGACTTCATTAAAGTAGACTTTCCAGCCATATTCGCTCCGGTCAAGAAGAAAATATTCTTTTGCCGGGTAATCGTCAGATCGTTATCGACTGCCTTTCGGATACAGGGATGATGCAAACCTTTTATTTCCATAGATATCTCCCCGTCTTTCATCGCTTCTGCAAAACAGAAATTATATTCTCGTGCAACTCGCCCAACCACGGTATAAAGATCTATTTCCACGAAAAGATCAAGCAATTCCTGTAACTGAGTGATCCATTCGCCACGCAACAAACGATCAACAGAAAACATCTCGTAAAAACTTAAACTTTGGGGCGGACTCTCCAACAAACGGGTAAAAACTTTATTACCCAAAAGATTTTGTCCCCATAAAACACGTTCTTCCAAAGGATTACCGGCGATATCTTTACTTACCCGCGTAAGATATTTTTTCCCTTCACGCAAAAAAGCAATCGTCGCTTCCATCTGCCTTCGCCATATAGCAAAATGTTCATCCTTACTAATCATCTCCAACAATCTCATCTTAGCAAGGGACAACAATTTCATCATCCCGGAAGTCCGGCTACCTTTCCCCACATACTGATCCACCTCTTCAAATTCTTCGGGAGAACCGGGAAATTCCAAATCATGCAGCTTAAAATAATTAAAAATCAAGGTTCTCCTGTTAATTGCATCCGAATCCGTTAACGGATTAGCAAACATCTGGTCCATTAGTCGCTCTGCTCCTCGGGTAACCAATTCACCATACAAACTATAAACGGAATTATTACTATATTTACCTAAAATATTCAGGTCATCCAAAGTCTGTTTATCTGTCTCAAAACTCATTGCTCTCCTCCCTCACCATTTATAATATCAATAATTTTCTCGTTGTTGATAATAATCATTCCATGCCGATCATTAGTAATCCCCTCTGTCAACTGGTAAGTATAAACTGGCTTTCCACCTTCCATTTTAGTAGGAAGATACACGAAACGAATATTCTTGCACCGTTCTTTCAAAACCACCCCCACCTCTATAATATGCGTGGATATCAAGAACAAACAATCAGGCACGCCCGCAAAAGCTTCCGTCACGGCCAACGTGGCATCATAAGCATCCTTGACATTGGTTCCCCGGAAAAGTTCATCAAACACGATAACAAGCTTTTTTGTTTGTTGCAATTGCATAACCACTTTCTTCAACCGCAATACCTCTGCATAGAAATGACTATACCCCATACTCAGATTGTCTGGCAAGTTAATTGTCGTGAACATCCCGTTGCGCACGGAGAATTCCATTGCCTCCGCTGGAACAGGAAAACCCACATGAGCCAGAAAAATCGCGATAGAGAACGTTTTCATAAAAGTAGACTTTCCAGCCATATTAGCTCCTGTCAGAAAAATAACATTACTATTCTCATCTACCTCCAACGTGTTTCCCTTCGGTTTTTTCAAGAATGGGTGAAAAGCCCCTTTTATCTTCAAAACATTACGTTCACCGGGACATACCGAAGCAAAAGCAAATCCTCGTTCTTTAGCCACTCGTGCCACGGCAATATACACATCCATCAAGTAAACATAGTGAAGCATCTTATAAAAACTATCCCGCTCCTCGAAGCGAAATACCCGATCATAAGCAACAGCCTGTTCATAATTTATCTTCTTCTTACCCGAGTACCACGCCCATTTCTCATTATCCAACAACTTTCTCAAATTCAGATTCACCTCAGCCACAGCTTTACTATCCGAGTCTACCGTCTTACTCAAAAAATCATTCAGGGTATTCAACAATTCGAGACACCCCAATATTCCATTCTGAATCCAAGTATATCCCGTATCGGCTCCCATCAGATTTTTCATCTTCCACTCCAAAGTATTATTCTGATGTTGCAACTGACTACGCGTGTCCGTGTTATCCAGATAAAACTCAATCGCATCAAAAATTGCCGCCCGGAACGGGAACTCCATACCACAATTCTGATAGTAATGAATAGCTGCGCTCCTATTAGCAATCAGGTCACATTCCGAGAGGGGATGCTGGAACATTTCTTCCAGCAATTTTGCCCCACCCCGGGTATGTGTTCTGTTAAAGATCTCGTACACCGATTTGTTTGCCCCGGCACTCAATATTGCCAGATCATTCAATGTTTGTTTATCTATTCGAAATCCCATTTATTTCAGTTTATTCTATAACTCAATCGCACCAAATTTTGAAAGACACACTACGAATCATTTGTTAGTTCCTCTTTCTACGAATCATCAGGATTATTCCCCACAACAACAACATCACGGGCAATACCACCATAAAAGCAATCTTCACATACGGCATATCCGGACGTTCCAAATGAATCTTATCATCCGGACCTCCCGGACGACGCACGTCCAAAGGAGCTTCTCCATAAGAGAACCAATGGAAGGTACCAGTCACCAACGGATAATTCGCCACGGGTACCCCTCTCTCTCCCGCAACACCATCATTACTAATACAACTAGCATTACCCAGAATCATGATTCGTTGTTCCCGGTCCCCAACCATACGTGACAAAGCCAAAGCCGTCGGGAACATCCGCTCAATCTCGCCTACCGCGGGGTTTAAGACAACTGTATCATTCACGAAGTCACGAGTTTCCAACTCATTCCAGCATCCCGTGGAATCCGTCCGCAATAATTCACGTACGACAAAACCCTTATCCGTTGTATAATCCAACCCCACGGCATCTTTCATATTCACTTTAAATTTGCGTGTCAACCACATAAATTCATATTGATAAGAAAGCTCTTTCACCGTTTCCGGCACGGGATTTACCATCATAGAATTAGGAAGAATATCCACTTTTCTTTGCACTAGAGTACCCGGCAACAAACGCACACCCAATGGTTCCACGATCGAGTTCATGATATCCTGTTTGCCGGCACCAGCCGCAATTAACAAGTTCCCTCCTCGCTCAATATATTTATTCAATTTAACTGTCTCTTCCTCAGTTAAAGGTTTACTCATATCGGCGATAACCAAAATATTGATATAACTCGGAATATCAGAATCTCCTGAAATAGACACTTCCTCCGTGTCAAACCCTTGATTCAATAACGAATGGCGGAAAGTTTTTTCTCCAGCAAACAACAAATAGTCCCGACGGAGTTGCCCGGTTATGGAAGGTTCTCCATGTCCAGTAAGAAATCCCACTTTAGGCAATTCCATCACAAAACGCTTGAAAGTCACACCAACTTCCGCCTCACTAGGGAATATCTCCACATCATTAAATAAACGCAAAAAAGCCTTTTGCCCGTTTTTCCGCTCTATCAACCGAACAAACACGTTCCCTTCCGGCTCTAAATCAATAATTTTCTTTATTTGCTCCGGGGTTAAAAGTTGCTTAAGATTCCATCCCTTCTTCTCGGCCTCCTCTTCGGCTATCTCTTTAATCGTCTTACCAGGATAACGATTCATTAACCACGGGTTATTAGTTACAGTATCATAATAATACACGTACTTCATCTTGATATCCGGCTTAAAGCGAAGATATTGTTTGAAACGTTGTTTATCGTTATTTACCATCTTGGGAATTCCGAGATAAGCGTTCCGATCCAAATAATTCACATAAGTCGTAATCGTCATTCCATCTTCCAACTGATTCATAATTTCCTGACTCTTCGGGGTCAAAGTCATCCGTTTCGTCTCCGTCGCATCATAAAAACACATCATCATCGGACGGGACGTGATATAACCAATCATACAAGTACCCGCAATCACACCCAAATATTTACCCCACGTCACACTCTTTGGAGCATACTGACGAGTTGAATTCAATCTCAAAATCGCCAACGACAAAAACATAGCCACCACAACTGCAAAATAAATCACATCTTCACTACAAATCAACCCCGCAATCATCTCGCCCGAACGACCGGAAATACAAAGCCAATAAGTGATATCCCGCACGAATTCATAACTCTGCCCCACTTGATTCAAGTAATTTAAAGCTGCCAAAATAACCAATGTTCCAATACCGGCCACAACCTGATAAGATGTTAATGAAGACACGAACAAACCGATTGCCGCATAAGCACACAACAAAAGATACAATCCCAACAAACCAGACAAAGCCTCACCCCAGCCAAAATTATCGATAACGCATCCGCCAAACAACACCATCACGAATAACACACCCATCAACACTAACCCGTACAACATCATAGACAAAAACTTACCCAAAATAATATGAGTAGACGTCACCGGAGATGCGTACAACAACTTGATCGAACCACTACTATACTCTCTACTCATCAACGACATTGTCAGCAAAGGCATGTAAAGATAAAGATACTGTTGCACTACCGTGAACAAACCTCTCATTCCTCCCAACAAATTGGCTGTCAAAAATCCCCAACTATACCCTAACGTATTTGCCTGTGCTTGTTCTCCAATCAAATCAATAAACTGCATTCCTACCTGGAACGAGAACACCACTAAAATGAACCACGCAACCGGAGAATAAAACAACGTGGCTAACTCCGCTTTTGCTATTTTATATATTCGTCTCATAATATCTTACTTCATATTAATTTACATACTACTTTCTTTTCCCTCTCGCCGCATTTTTCGACAACTGGGCAAACACGGCATCCAATGAACTCTTTTCAATAACCAACTCAATCAAACCCCATCCTCGGGTAACGCACTGCTCGGCAACCCGCTTAGCCGTATCCTGATCTCCGTCATACCGTAAACGGAAACGTCTTTCCGACAACGTCTCCACTTTAGAAATACCCGGCAACATCAAATCACACTCCATCGGAGGCGTATCTAGTTCAAGCAACAACGTGTTCGGCTGAATATAATTATCAAACTGCTCTATTGTCCCCGAAAAAATCATCTGCCCGTTCTCGATCATCTTGATCTCCCGACACGTGGCCTGTACTTCCGAAAGAATATGAGTAGACAACAACACGGAACGTTCTTCTGCGATCTCCTTAATCAAATGACGCACTTCCACAATTTGATTTGGGTCCAACCCGTTAGTCGGTTCGTCCAGCACAACAAACTTCGGGTTATGCACGATCGCTTGAGCAATTCCCACCCGTTGCTGGTAACCACCGGAAAGATTACGCAACACCCGTTTACTGAAATGAGTAATCCCACAACGCTCCTTCGCCTCATCCACGGCCGCTTTGATACGAGTCTTATCAACCATATGTAATTCCGCACAATACGTCAGGTACTCGTCCACCGTGAAGTCCAAATGCAAGGGAGCTTTCTGGGGCAAGAAACCCACGTTCTTTTTCGCCTCCACCGGATTCTCCCGTAAATTAATACCATTTATATAAACATTTCCCTCCGTCTGTTTCAACACCCCGCAAATAATATTCATCGTGGTCGACTTTCCGGCTCCATTAGAACCCAAAAGTCCCAAAATACCCCGTTGATTAATCTCAAAATCAATATCTCGGATAGCCCACTGAACACTGTAACGATGAGACAAATGTTCTACTTTTACAATCGAATTTTCCATACAACAATTTCATTAAATTATTTCATACAACGAACTTAAACACCTCTTTTAAATACAGACCGATCCTATGCTATCGCTAAAAAGCGATAGCATAAAAAAGTTCTGTCATTATTAATAAACTGCTTTACTTACTCCGAATACTTTGCATTAGCATTTCCGATCTTCTGGAAATCAATGCCATATTCCTCTAGGAAATATTTCTTCAATATATCATGCTTCTTTTTCACTAGCGGATAAGTCAAATAAGTCGCCCAAGAATTGGACTCCGTTTCCGCATGACTAATCATATTCATCAGATAATGCCTCAAATCATCCGTCCTCGACAATTCCGTTGTTCCATAAACAATGTAAGTACACCAATCATACACGGATCCGTAAGACTCTTCCATATCTATACTCGGAACAAATCCTCTCGTTCTAGCCTCTACTCCAGCTGTAGCCTTCTTGGAATAATCACTCACATAATAAAATTCATCTGGCGCCACAAGTGCTCCGGAATTAATCAAATGCTTCAGGAATTCCTGCTGCAACACATTTTTAAAAGATTTCTCCACCGCTCCCGATAATGAAACGATATCCTTATTCAATCCCGCAATAGCCAACGTATTCGTGGTCAAATAAACTTTATAATAAGTCGCCGGTCTCTCGTACGTATAGGTCTGTTTAATTGAATCCGCCATCAATATCCGGTAAGGTAAATTCTTCTGCAAAAAATCCTCAGGATAAAAATCCAACCAGATTCGTTCCATTACATCCAACCAATCCCCGGCATAAACAGGGTCTCCCAATATAGTCCCGTATGAATAATTAGCACTACTACCCACACTCACTTGAGTCCAATTAAAATCCTTCTGCGTGTACTCGTACAGAAAATACGAACCATACGTGTTGAAAAGCTCCACGATACGATCATCCGCTGAAGATTTTCCCTGTGGCAATTGATAACTTCCTACAAATGGAATATCCGGTCCTAAATCCTTATCATCCGAGCAAGCCGTCCACGTGCTTAAAGCGACAAGCACAAAAACAAATATCTTTCGCATAATTCTCTTTTTTATGATTATTCTACAACTCCTTGTCTTAAAGGTTCGCTATCAGAAACGTTCTGCACCAATTGACGATTCTTTTCCATCACACTCGGAGGGATCGGAAGCGTATACATCCGATCCTTTTCCTTCAACGTGTACACCATCTTCGGGGCGGTCTCACTCTCCTGATAAACATGCTTGATCTCTGGCATACCATAACGCCGCAAGTCAAACCAACGATGTCCTTCAAAACAAAGCTCCAAACGCCGTTCCTTACGAATCGTATCCAATAATGCCACGGGATCCGTGATATTTACATCTTCATACCCCTCGATACGTTTTTTTCGAAGTTCATTCAAATCAGACAATGCCTCCGCACTTTTATCCGGCATCTGGGCATAAGCCTCAGCTCGATTCAAATAAGCTTCCGATAAACGCAAACACTGTCTCGGTTCACCCTCAACACCATACTTATTATAAATATACCCTCTAAACTTTCCTCCCGCAGCATAATCCTCAATAATATACATCCCCATTCTCTTATCATTAGCCGTATACAAACTCAACAAGTCCGAACTAAAAGTAAAAGCACTACTAAAACTAGCGATACTACTTCCAAAAATCCATAAAGTTTCATTCATTGTATAACTATTCATACCCGCAAAATCACCGTCTTCCAAAGAAGTCAGATCACTCAATCCCTTACCTAAGCGAATAGCCTCCGTAGCCGCTTGTGCTGCATCACTCCATTGTTCCATGTAAAGATACACGCGGGATAATAAAACCTTCACGGCAGGAAGATTTATTCGATAATTCCCTATCACGACCTCATATTTCTCGAACAAACGTGCAGAAGCATTCAAATCTTCTAAAATCCGTTCGTATACCTTTTCCACGGTCTCCCGGGGACCACCGATTTCCTCGTTTACAGCGGAAACCAACTTCAAGGGAACACCCAATGCCGTCTTATTATAATTATAAGGTTCACCATACAAGTTCACCAACCAAAAATAATAATAAGCCCTTAATGCCAAAGCCTCGGCCTGCACTTTTTCACGTTCGGCTTCCGTGCCGATTGCATCACCAATATAATCCAACACGGCATTACATCCCTTGATCCTCTCGTAAAACTGGTAATATTCCGTGGAAGCCAATACAACTCCTTCGTTCCGTCGGAACATATCCGGCTGCCAAGTAAACATAGGAAACCACGCCTCAGCTTCCGTACTTCCCAAAACATTTCCCACCAATTCCTGTTCCAACCAGTTCATCTCTTTATCATCATCCAACTGGGCACAAATCGCCCCGGGATAATTAGACACACTGGGATAACCGCTCCCCATCAGCAACTCGCTAAAATCCGTAACCGTTTTAGGAATAACCTCATCCTGCGATTCTTCATTTAAAAAATCGGAACAACCTCCCCACGACAAAGTCCACACCGCAAGAATCACCCACTTAAATATATCTTTTATATTCATCTCTTCTATTTTAAATTTCAACATCAAAATGCCACACTCAATGACAACGACATCGTACGCCTAGTGGGCCATCCACCTGTCTCCGGATCAATCCCCTCCCATTTCTTATCGAATACAATCATAAATGGGTTAGACATACTTACCCCTAAACTCAAACTATTAGCATGTATGGCTTGCAAAATTTTCTCTCCGAATTGATAATTCAACGATAATTGCGTGCAACGAATAAAATCAGTATCGGCTACTCGGATATCCGCCAAATTATACATTTGATAAGGAGTTTTATAACTTCCGGATCCCGGTAATGCCAATGCATCTGTCCGGCCTCGTCCCGGCAAAGAGGGATAAATAGTCTCATCCCCGGGATTTTTCCAACGATTCAACAATTTCCGCGAAACATTTAATTCCGGAGAAGGAAGCCCTTTTTGGCCATTGGATGTATTATACAAATCCGGGATACGTCCCTGTCCTCCAAACTGCATGGAAAAATTCGCTTGTAACCGCAAATTCTTATAACGAAACGAGGTTGAAAGCCCTCCACTAAAATCCGGTTCATCCTTACCGCTATAAACCAAATAATTCATAAAATTATCCGTATCCAAATCCAAATTCTTAAACAGAGGTGTTCCATCCTCCGGGTCAAGTCCGTCAAACTCTAAAGAATAAAAACTTGAATACGACTCCCCGTTTACGATACACGTCCCATTCAAAAAATCATCCAACGTATTCACCCGTTCATTATTCGTTTGTTTATTTTTCGTAACAGCTGTATTCACTGAAAACTGCCAGGTGAAATCCTTATTCCGAACAGGAACCACGTTCACGGTTAAATCATACCCCTTATTCTCCATCTTTGAACCGAAAATCACGGAATTTTGCATACCATTCTCCGCCGGCACATCCCTGGATGACAATACATCACTATCCTTCTTGAACATATTAGCCACCAAATTCAAACGCCCCTTCAAAAAAGACAAATCCACGCTAAAATTCCACGTTTTTGTTTTCTCCCAGCCCAGATTATCATAAGGCAAACTCCTAATGTTTAAAGTATATTGTTTATACTGCTTATGGAAACCGCCATCCGAAGCGATCAAATAAGGAGACACGGTTTCCACCGCCATTCCCTGGTAACCGTACGAGGCCGAAAGATCAAGCCCGTCAATCCAATCCCAACCCGCTGCAAAATGTTCGTTCCCCACTCTCCACTTTAAACCAGCAGACCAGGTAGGACGGAATTTTTTATCCGGATCCTGCCCGAAGCGGTTAGAAGCATCCAAACGGGCATTAAAATTCAACACGTAACGATTATCATACGAGTAAATGCCCGTAAAATATTCGCTCAAAGAATTATTCTCCCGGTTCACCACCTTACGGTTTGTCCTCATATCCTCATAAAGATCATTATCCAAGGTAGTTCTCCCGACTGGCGTATAAGTAAGAGGCACACTCGCGAATCCTTCTCCCCGGAACTTCAAATAGCCGAAAGTCTTATTATTTGCCCCCGTTGTTTTGGCTGAAGTTGCTTCAATACCCAACTGCACGGTAAAACGATGTACATCATTCAATGTTTTGTCATACACTAAACTATTCCGGAAAGTATAAGTCCGTACGGAAGTCTCCTCCGTGTATAACAAACCACCCCATGGCAAACGGGAAGCTTTTTCTTCCGCACTATTGGCCAACACACTTCCGTACTCATACCCTCTCGTTTGGGTGATATAAAACGAATTCTCTGTCGCCCAACTTTTAATATTAGAAGAAGACAAATCGTAAGAAAACACTCCCTGATATTGTAAGCCTGGCAACAACTCCCAATTTAAATCCAAAGTTGCGGACAATTTCTTTGAATTATTCTTGTTTCCTGTATTTTTCCGTTCATTAATAATATTATAATTGTACACATTTTTCAAGCTCTTGACCGTACTCAAGACCCCCATTTTCTCATGATAGAAATACGTCCCGTCCTCATTATATGCGGGAATTACCCGAGAAGTATTATAAGCATAATTAAACGGGTTCACATCATAAGCAAAACCATCCGTAGTCCGATAACTCCCGTTAAGCATAAAACTCGTACGAAAAGAGGAAGTAAACCTCACCGTCGTGTTCGAACTCACCGAAAAATTAGCCATTTCATTCCCGATAGCTTCCCCGATCGTTTCGGAAATATTAATTGAAGTCCGATTAGAAATCTTATCCGACCCACCGGTCACGCTCAACGAATGTGTATGGCTCACTGAATTTCGGAATAAAATATCAAACCAATCCGTGTTCACTCGTTCCAACCGACGAAACTCCTCTAGCATCTCACTTTCGGTAATTTCCTTGCTATTCAACTTCGCTACCAATCCCTCATACCCGATAGATAAAATGGAAGACGGGAAAGACACTCTCTCTTCATATATCTCCTGTGACAACCGCATCCGTTCCTGTGAATTCATCTGCTCATACAACCCATAATGAGGCCGCTGTCCCACGGTCAACGTACCGCTATATGAAACAGAAGTTCTCCCTGTTTGAGCTCTTTTTGTCGTGATCACGATTACCCCGTTAGCTGCATTTGACCCGTAAATAGCCGTGGCCGAAGCGTCCTTCAACACAGTCAACGTCTCAATATCATTAGGATTTAACCAAGAAATAGCATTGGCTACAATCGTACGCATGTCCTCTATATCCCCGGATAAATCTTCCTGCATAGCAATCGGATCGCGCTGAATCACCCCATCAACAACCCAAATCGGTTCTTGATTTCCCAGCAAAGTAGAAGTCCCTCTTACCCTAATCTTCGGATTTGCCCCAACTTGTCCCGTATTCATACGAACCGTCATACCGGGAACAACTCCTTGCAACATCTGGTCAATAGAAGTCACGCCAGCCACTTTAATATCATCTACTTTTACGGAAGTTACTGCTCCCACATAACTACCCTTATTAATATTCATGTACCCGGTCACTACAACATCCTCCAACGTTTTCACATCCTCCTTCATCACCACGTTAATCGTATCCTTCCCGGCATAAACAATTTCCTGTGTCAACATTCCCACGAACGAATACACCAACGTAAACTTTTTCGGGGCATTCGGAATCGTCAACGAGTACCTTCCATCATGCCCCGTTGCTGTTCCGATAGCCACCCCTTTCATCTGCACAGTCACGCCGGGAAGAGGCTGTTTTTTCGTATCAGAAACTTTTCCCGTTATAACGATCTTCTTTACTTCCTTATCTTCCTGGGCATCCCGAGGCCGCACAACAATCATATTTCCGTTAAAAACGTACGTCAAATCTGAATCCTTGAAAACAGACATCAACACCGACTCAACGGTTTCATTCTCCACGTCCAAAGATATTTTCCCCAGAGGCTTTACTTGCTCTATATTAAACAAGAAATAAAGCTTCGTCTGACGTTGAACCTCATCGAACAACTCCTCCACACCCACGTTCTTCATTTTCAAGCTCACGCGTTCCTGTTGCGCCAAACTATTGGCAGACAACGAAAGCGTAAAGCAACAAGTGAGTAAAAAAAACAGTTTCATAATTACTAAAATTTTACGCCATGGTCTTTTAAAAAAAGAATGGCACAATCGTTTTTTTTTCATACATTTGTACTTAAAGTTATTAATACCTCAACAAGAAACTACGCCAAATAGTTTCTGTTGTCCTTAATTACAAACGGGAAGTACGCCAAATACTTTCCGTTTTTATTTTGATACAATAATCGTCTTTCCCTGGATGGAAAACGTTACCCCTGTCGACAAGGTAATCGCCTCCAAAATCACACTGACATCTTTATACCGTTCCATATACCCCGAGAAATGCAGTTCTTTCACGGAAACTGTTTGATAAAAAACATTCATATCATACCAGTTTGACAAAACAGCAAGAATATCTTCCAATCTCTGATTTTCAAAACGGAAAATGCCATCCTTCCAATCCGTGTAAACGGCTACATTTACATCCTTCACATCAACCTTTGTATTTCCTTGCTTAAACTCGGCCATCTGCCCGGGTCTGATCACGCTCTCCATCCCTGACGACAAAACCTTGACCCCAATACTTCCCTTGACCAATACGGTTTGAATGTTCCCTTTTTGGTGAGTATTCACGTTAAAAGAAGTCCCGTACACTCGCACCTCCACGCCTTCCATTTCTACAAAAAACGGACGCTCGGGATCTTTGGCAACCTCAAAATAAGCCTCTCCCGACAAATACACTTTACGTTCTTTTTCATCAAATTTAACAGGATACTTCATTCTAGTAGCCGAATTCAAATACACCAATGTTCCATCCGCTAATCTTACTTTATACTCACCACCGCGAGGAACCTCAAGTTCGTTGAAACGGATCTCGTCTACATTTTTTCCCTCGGAAGAAGTATATACCAAACGATCTTTTTCCCCGGTAACCGTTATCTCCTTGTCCTCCGAAATCACCCCTTCTTCCTCTTCCTTCAAAAATACCTTCCGCCCGTCATCCAAAACCAACACGGCTTGCGAACATCCCGGCTGAATTGGTGCAACAGACGAAGCTACTATAGAAACCTGTTCTGTTTCATGCATCAACTTCCACGACCCCACGACTAAAATAGGGAATAACAACACGGCTGCATATTTCCACCAGTTCCCAATACTTCTCGAGGAGACTTTCCTCACACGTTTTTCAAAAACAGAGAAAGCCTTTGTATCATGGATCTTTTCATAAACATATCGTTCTTTCGAAAATAAATCCTCTTGGCAAATTTGTTCAAATAATTTTCTATTTCGAGGCGCCTCTTCACACCAGTCCTCTAATTCCTGCCGTTCCTCCTCGGTAATATCTCCAAGCAAGTATAGCTGTAACAAGCGAACAATTCTATCGGAATATTGATGCTCCATTTGATAATTTTTGCACCATATACAACCATGATACAAAAACGGGGTATCCTAAATTCATCTTTTTTTCAAAAAAAATCAAAAAAGATTCACACAACCTTATAAATCAATGATATTCAGAATTATTAACAAATAATACGACTTACCTAACCGCTCACGTAAAAAATACATCGCCTTCTTTTTCTGTGTTTTTACCGTTTCTACAGAAAGTTCCAATATTTGAGCTATCTCCTCGTTTTTTTCGCCCTGCAAATGCAATTTAAACACTTGACGACAACGCTCCGGCAGTTCATCCACGGCCCGATGTAACGCCCGATACATCTCTTCCCGCATCAACCGGTAATCCTCATCCTCTTCATCCTGTTCCCACAATAAAATCTCTGCATGTCGCCGCTCAACCTCTTGATGTTTTAAATAATTCAAGCAACGATTTTTGACCGAATCATACAAGAATGCCCGAAACCCGTGATATGAATTATACTTTTTATCACTCTCCCAAATAGCAATAAAAACCTCCTGCACAACATCTTCCGCCACTTCCTGTTGCTTCACGTAACGCAGAGCATATAATACCAGATAACGATAAAATGTACCAAATAACTCACGGAAAGCTGGCATTTGCTTTCTATTTATCTGGTCTATAAACTCATCTGGTAACATTCCCATGTCTCTCTAATAATTGTTTGCCCACATTACTTCATGGCAAAGCTATGATTTTTCATTCAAAAAAAAACAAAATATGCCACAAATTCAAAGAAACATAAAAACTCCCCCAAAAGTTTCTATCGATTACATGCCATTTTCAAATAGGGAATCTTATTACCCGTTCCCATTGACCAACGAAAATCGATGAACACCTCCTCAGAATAACTCTTCATTACTAAAAAGATAATTACTACATGATTACTACGGGATCACTACCTTTATAAACCTTATAGATACCTTATAGAAACCTTATATGAACCTTATATATAATAAGGTTCATAAAGTATTTTAATAGTTTAATAAAAATATTATTTCAAGTATTCATCAGGTAGTGATCATGTTATCACACAGAATTTTTCATAGAACTCCTTATAAAATTTGCCTGACATACAATAGGAACTAAAAAGTCCTGTTTTGTATCCATGAATTAAACTTGCAACAAAAATTATTAATAATATTCTTTAAAGTTGAAGAAATTGTTTATACCATTGTATATATTTAGGATCTGTAAGAGAATCCACAATCTCTTTTCCCCACGCATTCCACTCTTCCGTTCTCCCCGGCTCCATCGCAAGAATATTCGCATATAAATCCGCGAACGGGATCTCTTCCGGCTTCATACCTTTGCTTGCTTTCTTGTATTCCTTAACGCTGCAAACTTTATTCTTAAACAGTTTGACAACATTTGCCAAACAAATTAATTGTTCCGAATCCTGTAATTTACTTTGCTTAATGAATCGAATCATTCTATCTATATCTTCAACAGAAGTTCTTGCCTTTGCGTTATAAAGAACCTGGTTAAGATCGGAATTAATTTGAAATCCAACCAGTTTATCCACTTTCTCGGCACCTAACTTTTCACGAAATTTCTGAATATTCGAAAACAAATAATTCTTCATATCCGAACTAATCATGGAAAATTGAGGGTGATACAACATCCAAAATTCGGGAGAAACCCTCTGCTCGTCATCAAGCAAAGCAAATAACTCCACGGCAACCAGCGAAGTTCTCGGACTAGACAACTTACCTAACGCCATCAAATATTTCAACATGAATTCGGGAGAGCGATCTCCCATGTTATACCTCATCTCAAGTACCCCAACGGCTTTATTATCATCGAAAGTTTCGTTCACCTGTTTAATGAAATCACCTTGCATGAGATTAGACACCCGGTGACGAACAGCCCCGTATTTATCAAGCACAACTACCATATTGGGAACAATGACACCATATCTTCTGGCTATATTAGCCCCTTCACCCTCGCCAACGTGTATTTTATAATTCACAAAGAACTTATTCAAGTAGTCACCCACCTCTTTGCTAGAGAAGAGTTTTTCATTGATAAGCTTTGAAGTTTGACCGTCGTTGTGGAAATACAAGAACACACACCTGCCCTCGAAAAAAGCTCGATCCATGACCTCTTTCAGTGATGCCAAATCTTCCCAATACACACCATCCTTTCCCGACATTCTTCTGGAAGTAAGTCCTATGTTAATAATTCCCTCTTTGACTACCTCATCTTTCACGGCTTCTTGAGCCCGTAAAGCAATCTCCCCCAACCTTCTCGTCTGTTCTTTGCCATTGGCAAGCGAGATAAACAATTTCGCACCCTCGAATATCGTTCTTTTTTCAGAATCGTCCCATACATTCAAATTGGCATCAAGAATATCCAGATAACCCTTTTCGTCATAATTTCCCCGGGCTTCTGCCAATTCGGTGATTTTCAAAAGCGCCTCTTTACGGGGTACATCGTTAGTTTCAAGCAAAGCCTTAATAACGGGGACCTTCTCGTATTTCTTCGCAGGTAGCTGGTACACGATCATCATGTTCAATTCAGTTATAAAAGAATTATAGATCAATTTGCCTACCTCTTCTTTTCCGACTTCCTTTTCAAAGTACTCCCGGTTCGCACAAACAAACTTCATCTCCTCACCCTCTATAGTTGTTGCCCGTGAGCGTAACAATGGCCAATAAGTCGAATTCAGTTTATCCTTTTCTGAAAGCTTTCCCCAAAGATTATCGCCCACGTTTTGAGCCTTCACCACCTCACCGGAAATAGAAAGCAATCTCCAGTATGCCATTTGCTCCGTTTTATCCAATTTCCCCGCCTGATACAATGCTTCATACTCGGCAATACTATTCGCTTTTAAACCACACTCGACGTTCTCTATTAACTCTTCAAGAGGCATCGCCCCGACAAGTTTGTGCATCAATTTACCATCAGCATTAATAATTAAAAAGGTAGGATACGCATCGACCTCGTACTGTTTACCGATAGCCGGACCTTCACCTTTCTCCATGTCGATTTTCACACAAACGAAGTTCTTGTTGAAATAATTTCCTGCAGCTTCAAGCGTGAAGACATCATTTGCCATCATCTTGCACGGTCCGCACCACGAGGTATAACAATCCAAAAATATAGGCTTGTTCTCCGCTCTCGCTTGCTCACGAGCTTTCTCTAATGACAATTCCTGAAAGTTTGTTTGAGCGGAAATAACCAAGGAACACAAGAGTCCCACGAATACCAATAATAACTTTTTCATTTTCTTTTACTTATAACATTAATTCTGTTTTTGATTTCTAGCATTAAGCATATTTCCCAGTCCGATTTGCAAAGGTCGATGCTCGGTATGTTCGTAGATGTACTCGTGTAATTTTACCACTCGCGCATATTGTTCCTCCGTCCCAGAACCCGTGATAAAAATTGTCACTGGAAAATAAAACCAAACTAAATCCTCACCATCAATTTTCGGGAATTCTTTTTCACATAACACGAGTACTTTTTCTATTTTTTCCTTGTTCTTGTTATCTGCCCAAGCAGCACGCAACGCTTGCGCCAAAGATACATACACGTCAAGACGTGCTCGAGAATTAAAATGATGGGGTTTCATTTGCTTGATCACTTTATCCAAGTCATCCATCTTTTCTCGACCGCGAATCATATCCCTTAACTTCATTTCAAAAGCCATCGAGATTCTCTCCAATACTTTTTCTTCACCCATACTCTCACGAAATTGGTCGAAATGTGCAAATAGAAAATCCATCGGTTCCGAACAAATCGGGGACAAAATCTGATTATCATAAATGTACCAATACTCTCTATTCGACTTCTCCGCATCCGAAATCACTTTAAACAGTTCCGCACGGACTTCTTGTGCTTCTCTAATCATTTGGGCCTTCAACAATTCCTGTAAATAATTTGTCAGGAAAGAAGCTTCCCGGTTACCCTCTCCGTACTGTTTTCCCAAACTGGCAATAGATGCAGACATAGCCTCTTCCACCATTTTTTTAAACTCTAACGGATCAATCGTGGCACCGACAATTTGATTTTCTAACCCTTGATTGGTATTTAACAACAAGAATGTCGGGTATGCCTGAACATTAAACTTTTTCTCTAGGTTTTTGCCATCTTCCTCCGCTCCAGTGTCATATTTCACACACACGAAATGTTTGTTCATAAACTCACCCAACTGCACATTTGGAAATACATCGGCAGCCATCACTTTACAAGGACCACACCATGACGTGTAAAGATCAACAAAAACCATTTTTCCCTCCGCTTTCGCCTTTTCACACGCTTCATTTAATGTCAATTTCTGGAAGTTTGTCTGCCCGAAAGCCAGTACAGAATACAAAATTCCGACATAAATCAATAAAATTTTTTTCATTTCAGTTCATTTTATACAATACAAAACATTCTTTTTTATTAAAGCGACGTGTTTTCCAATGGAAGAGAGTCGAGCTCTCTTCCATTAATACTAACATACTACAAATAAGCTAATAACCTATATTGACACCCCTATTTCCTTTAATACAGACACGATAATTCTATACTTAGTCATCACAGCATCAAACGCCCCGTACGCAGCCTCGAACTCTTCCGGGGTGAAAGTAAATATCGCGCTGATATACATACCGACATCCTGAGTTTCCGTGGGCATATTACCATAATCATAAGGATTCGGATCTTTCAAGAAACCGACAGATCTCGGATCAGAGAATCCATAAGTATTATAAAAACGCCACGCACTACAACCATACAAATCGACCTGCGTGTAGTAACCGCGTGTCGTCTGATAGAACACTGCCAGTTCTTCGGCATAGGCGGAGATCGGCGTAGCAAGGACCGCATTCAGTACTGCACCTTTCATGTTTTGTCGTTCCACATCGCTCATGTCCCTAAATTCGGTAACACGGGAAATCAGCACGGTGTTCAATCCTTTGAAAGCCTCTTTACTTGTTGCCGAATTATAGGGCGTTAAAGATTTCAACAACAAGAAACTGCGAATTTTAATACTCTCAGGCAGAACAGGCACGATTTCTTCACGCAGGAATTCAAGTCCATCTACAACATATTCTCTCGGACACAACTCATAAGACGAAAATGGATTCGGAGTCTCCGTCCCTCCCAAGGCAGATGAGCTAAACTGCAGGATTTCGTAGTGCGTGTAAGAATTCCCCCAGTTATCCACACGGGTTTCTTGCCCGATCGTATCATTATAGAACACGGGAATCCCCGTTTCCACGTAGAATTGATAAATCGCCCGATCCACCGGATCATCCGAATTTTCAATCGTGAACCAATCTTTACCAAGGTTGGAAGGTGTCAAATTATCTTCCTTGTCACAAGCCACGAACAACACGGACAAAAGCAATATATAAAGGAATTTATTCTTTTTCATAATCAATCTCTTTGAAGTTCTCTATTCGGGCGAATCTCGTTCTGAAGCTCTCCCCGGTTAAATTCAATAGCGTAATTCGGAATCGGAATTATCCAAGCCGCACGATCTCGCGTGTAAGCATTCAACTCGTAATAACCGTTTTCATACCAAGTCCGTGAATTTGCTTCATAAGCATTATTCCGGTGACGGATAGTGAAATTATCCGGAAGAGGGTGAATACTGTTCACGGCATAACGTCGCAAATCAAACCAACGATGTCCCTCGAAACAAAGCTCCCGACGACGTTCATCGCGGATAAAGTCTATCAATGCCTCCCCCGTTTCCGTTACCGATGGAGCTGCTGCGAATCGTTTGGAACGTAACTTTTCCAACTCGGTTTTCGCATCCCCATCCCGGGTCAACATCGCCAAAGCCTCTGCCTTATTCAAAATCACCTCTGGCAAACGAATCAAAAAATCCATCCCAATCTCATCATTATCATTATAATCCATCCACGTCTTATACTTATCGGGAATAGCCGCGTGTAAAGAATTTTTGAAAAAAGCGGTTCTGCGTAAATCCCCATCACTATAACATCTCAACAAATCCTCGGATACTTGGTACGAAAGCGCTTGCTGCGGGTAGGTATAATCCGGATTCGGATTATTCCAATCGGTCGAGGAACTCAAGAATGTCGAAACAACAGCATTTCCTCCCTGCGTGAAAATCGTTTCGGGTGATGTCCATGAAATCACGTTCTTCCCATCCGTCCAACTGTTTAAATCCATCACCGAATAAGCTCCCGCCATTACCTCATCTGCCGCGGCAATACATGCCTCATATTCTTCCATATACAAATACACTCTCGACAACAGCGCGTTGGCAGCAACTTCCCCTACCCGTAATGTCGAAGAAGGCACAATACCCTCCAAGCAAACAGTAGCACGTTTTAGATCCGTAACAATCTGTGAATACACCGCTTCCACCGAGCTACGGCTAAAATATTTATCCTCTATATGCTCCGTGATTTTCAAAGGCACTCCGGCATCCCGTGATGCAGTAGCTTTGCTATAAGGCATCCCGTAGATATTCACCAACAGGAAGTAATAACCAGCCCGAAGAAAACGCGCTTCACCTTCCACCCGGTTCAACAATTCGATATCCTCCTCTTTCGAACGGAATTCATCAGCCATATAAATAATGGAATTCAATACTCCTATACTCTTGTAAAACCGTTCCCAATCATTATCCCTGTACTGGTCATTCTCCAAAGTCAAAAACGGATCGGAACCCCAATGATAAAAAGAACCCAGTACATTACGCGGGTAACTCGAAGTATAAGGGAATCCCCCCTCCACGAATTCTTCAGCATCATCATCCATCACGTGCAACCACGGGTAATTCATGGTAAGTCCACTACTGAAACCCATCGTTTCCTGAGTATTGGAACTAGGGTTCGACGATTGCATAAAACATTCACCTCGAAGCAATTCATCCAAATCCTGCGCCGTGGTTGCATATCGCTGGTTCTGCGAGTATTCCTCCAAAAAATCACCGCAAGAGCCAAGCCCAAAGGCAAGTACACCGAATATATAAAATAAAACTCTTTTTTTCATCGCTCAAATTTTAGAAAGTGATACTAAGATTACACGAGTAAGTCGGACGTACCGAAAGATTTACACTCGGCGACGAACCAGACTGAGTAGGATCTTGTCCCCGTAACTTTTTATGGGCTATCGTGAACAGGTTCGTTCCCGTCAAATTGATATAAGCTGATTTAAGGCCTAATTTCTTGCAGAATCGATCATCCACATTATAACGGAAAGAAAGCGACGATAGACGCAAGTAATTTCCACTTACCACCCGGATATCCGAATTGTCATACATCTCGTAAACATTAGATGCGATTCGATGTGTCATATTTGTACCGCCACTCCACCAGGGATTAGAATGGGCTCCCGCAACTGTATTCAACGCAGGAATATTGGTATAATTCTCGTCACCTGGCTTTCTCCAACGATTTACAAACTCCCGCCGCAAATTACTCGACGGATGGGGATTGGTTGTCCCGTATTCAGTACATAATTTCAACAAACGAATTTTATTACCCAAACTATAAGCCAGATTAAATGATAAACCAAAATTCCGATACCCCAAATAATTCGAGATTCCCCCCTGCAAATAAGGCTCACGCCGTCCCGACCTTTCCATTACTTCCAAAAAAACATCTTCCCGCTCCATATTATTATACTTCTTACTCAACTCCTCTTGCAATTCATCCTCCGCCCCGTAAAAAATAGGAGAACCGTCTACCGAACTCAATCCTTTAAAGCGGTATGAATAGAATGTATTCAAAGGCTCTCCGGCAATATCCACGTCACCGGTCAACATATCGGTATATTCAATCTCATCTCGCAACACGTTATTTCGATTATTTATCGCATTATTCACCAATTCGTTCAACACTTGTCCCAGCTGAGGATCAATACGCCAAACAAACCCTCTCTTCCCGCCATCCAACCCGACACGATTGATTGGAGTAAAATTCAAACTCACCTCTATTCCCTTGTTTACAAGTGTTCCACTATTTACCACGTATTGCGTGATTCCATTAATTTCAGAAATCGTTTTAGTCAAAAATGCATCTCGCGTCTTCTTATAATACCAAGAAACCGAACCGTTAATTTTGTTTTTCAAAAGCGAAAAATCTAATGTCAAATTCGTGGACGCCGTCTTTTCCCATCTTAAATCAGGATTCGGATAATGAGCTACCTTCGAATGAAATTCGCCATATTTCCCAGTATAATCAGTCTCTTGCCGAATAATCATATTCGGAGTCTGGTTACTCAACATATTTCCCTGGTAACCGAAAGACCCTCTCAACGCCATGTCATCCACCCAATCAACAGATTTCAAAATATCTTGCTTCATGTTCCAACGACCTGACAACGCCCAAATCGGCATCATACGATCATTCGCCCGTGATCCGAACAAATTAGAAGCTTCCCCTCGAATATGTAAATTCACCATATAGCGGTTGTCATAATCGTACCCGGCCATCGCATACCACGCTACCGAATTCGTCAAATTTTCCGTGATAACACCCAAAGCATTCGCACTTGCCATAAATTGATTATAATATCCCGTATAAGTCTGGGGAACAGAAGAGAACAATTTACCCCGATCTCTATGATATCCCCGGCGTGTGATATTAAAACCATCGTATCTTTGAGAATTCAATTCCAAACCGGCAGAACCACTCACGTTATGCTTACCCTCGTTTCCCACGTTCTTTGTGTAATTTGCTTGCACCCGAGCCATCCAGTTTGTGTTGCGTACATCACTCTTACGCAATTCACCACCGACAGGACACATATCATTCCGTTCCGTCTGGTCCGCACGCAATTTGTGCACGTAATAGGTATCCTCCGTGAAATAAATCTCCTGATTCGTGTTACTTACCGCATAAGACAATGTTCCTTCCAATTTCAAATCGTCAATAACATTATAACCGATATGTGCCTGCATATTAATCGCACTTCCTTTGGTTTTATCCCCGGAATTATCCATTTCATTCAACACGTTAAAATTATACACCGGCATAGAGCCACTCGTCCGTTGATAAAAATAACGGGATCCATCGGGATTAAAAGCCGGAACAGCACGACTCATATTATAAGCATAATCCAGGACGCCTAATTCCGAAGGGTTATAATTACGACTCGATACATTGCCTTGAAGCTGGAAACGTGCCGTAAAACGTTCGTAATTAGCCGTCAAATTCAATGTCGTCGAATACCGCTTGTTATTCTCCCCTTTTATTGCCCCATTTTCATCACTCATCCCAAGAGAAGCATAATAACGAATATTAGCAGAACCGCCCGACAAACTCAACGTGTGGCTATGTGAAAACACATCTTGACAAACAATATCGAACCAATCCGTGTTCAATGTTTCGTAATACGAAACCAACCGGTTATACTCCTTATAATCAATCGCTCCATTGTAATAATCTTGTACTACAGCCTCGTATCCGACCCAACTATCCACATTGTTATAATATACTCCCCGCTCTACCAACTCACGGGAGACATCAACCCTTTCCTTCGAATTCATCAGATATATAGCTCGGTCACTGTAACGCGGACGCCGCGTAAAAGACCCCGTCCCGGAATAAGTCACACTGGGAGGACCAGCCTTTCCTTTCTTCGTCGTGATTACAATCACCCCGTTACCTGCTTTTGCCCCGTAAAGAGCCGTTGCTGAAGCATCCTTCAACACGTCAATCTGTTCTATATCATTAGGATTCAACCCCGAAATAGCATTTCCCAACAGATTCACGAAATCCAAGTCATTGATTTGCGCAGGATCCACGTTCACCGGATCGGTCAAAACGACCCCGTCCAGCACCCACAAAGGTTCCCGGTTTCCCAGAACCGTCGAAGTTCCCCGTATTCTTAATTTCGGAGCCGCACCCACCTGTCCGGAATTCTGCATAAAAATCATACCGGGAATACGTCCTTCCAACATTTGGTCAATCGTGTTCACTCCCGCCACTTTTATATCATCCATCTTGATGGTTTGCACGGCACTCGTTAATTTACGTTTATCTATATTCTGATACCCGGTTCTCACAATCACTTCATCCAATTGTTCTGCAGCTTCTTTTAAAACCACATGAATTGAATCTTGACCGGTATATTTTACCTCTTGCGTTTCCATCCCGATGAATGAAAAAAGCAAAGACACATTTTGCATTTTGGGCAATGTTAAGGAAAATCTTCCATTTACATCTGTTGATGTACCCAAGGTTAAACCTTTCACGATAACCGTCACTCCTGGTAACGGTTGTTTTCTCTCATCGGTCACCTTTCCAATAATACGTACCTCTCTTTCCTCATTTTTCACTTCTCCCGGAACAATAATAATAACACCTTGTTCTATCCGGTAAGATAAATTCACTTTACCCAAAAGTACATCCAATACCTGTTCTAATTCCTCATCAACAAACTTTACAGACACATCTTTCACTTTTTTCAATTCATTATGATTGAAAAAAAACTTGTAACCCGTTTGCTGACGCAATTCTTGAATAATTTCCAACATGCTTGCTTTCTCAAAATCCAGACTTATTTTCTTTTGAGAGAAACCATTCGCGGAAACTTTCAACAATAGAAACAATGTAAAAACACATATCAATTTCATAACCAGAAACCATTTTTTTACACACGCCTCCCTAACAGGGATGCCATCATCTCGTTTTTTTTGCATACATTTGTCTTGTTAATGTAAAGATTACTATATTTTATTAACACATTGACCGGATAGGTGGTCCCAACACCTTCCGGTTATTTCATTTTCACAATAATCACTCTCTCTTTTAATTCAAATTCAACATTTGTTGTCAAGGATATAATATCCAAGATAACATTACATTTATTATACTTCTCCAAATCTCCAGTAAATACAAGCTCTTTAGCTTCTGGATTCTGATAAAATACTGTAATATCATACCACCGGGCCAATTGTTTCATGATCTCATCCAAACGCATTCCTTCAATGATCCACTTCCCTTCGGTCCACGCCGTGAATATATCTGTATTCACTCGTTCCACGTTTATGCCATTTGTCTGAAGATCATAGGTAATCTGTTCTCCAGGAGAAATCGTCTTGGCATCAGCCATTCCTTTTCCTTGAAAAGCGACACTCCCTTCTACCAAGGTAGTTTGCACATAATCTTCATCCGAATAAGCATTTACATTAAATACGGTTCCCAAAACCGTAACATCTCCACCAACTGTTTCAACAATAAAAGGATGTTCCACATCTCGAGCCACATGAAACAAAGCCTCTCCCTCCAAACGAACACGTCGTTCTTTTCCCTCGAAACGATCCGGAACATTTAATTTTGAATCGGAATTTATCATCACGCTCGTACCATCCGCCAAAACCAAGTTATACTCACCGCCTCTAGGTACGATAATTTTATTATATTCTACCGCTTCGTCAATCTGACCACTAGGTTTGAATTTTTCTATCGCTTGTCCAAAAGCAATAGAATCCGTTAATTTTACTTGTTGACCGGAATTAAATACCAACACGGCCTTTGTTGTTCCCGGCTCAATGGATATGTCCTCCGAGACAAATGTCGTTTGGGATTCATCATTTTCCAGAAACCAGTAACCGAATCCCACACATAGAGGAAACAACAGAATTGCCGCATATTTAACAATCGCTCTCCAAATATGTGTTTCCCGAGATTTATCTGCATAAACGACAAATTCATTCCACGCTCCCTTGCAATCCACCACACGAGTTTCTTTTCCCGTGTAATAGGTTTCAAAATATCGTTTTGCTTTACGATAATATTCTCCATTACCCTCATTTTCTGCCAGCCATCTCTCGACCTCTTCCCTCTCTTCGCCTGTAGCAACATCCATGAGATGTCTCACAATCAGATCCCAATTTATGTGCCTTTTATCATCTGTCATGATACTTTCAATTAATCATTCATATACAAGACACATCCATTTGAAAAACGGAGTACAAGAAATATGATTTTCTTTAAAAATCTTTAGAAACCTCCTTGTAAATATTCAATGAGTAAGAAAATGGGAACCAATCTCTCACGCAACATACGATACGCTCGTTGTACCTGAGTTTTCACCGTTGTTTCGGCAATATTTAATTGCTCGGCAATCTCTTTATTTTTCTTTCCCTCCACCACTTTCAATAAAATAATCTCCCGGCACTTATCAGGTAACGAATTCAAAGCTTCTTGAAGGCGTCGATGCACGTCCTCATCAATAATCACGTCTTCGGTTCCGGAGAAAAGCTGTGCCTCAAACAATTTATTGTTATGCTCATCCCTGATTTTCCGATCCCGTATCACATTCAAACAACGATTCCGCACCGAAGTGAACAAATAAGCTTTCACAGAAGTGGCCACTTGCAATGCTCCGGCATGCTTCCATAAATGGAAGAATAGGTCCTGCACTAAATCCCTTGCCTCCTCTTCATCATACAAATAACTCTCGGCAAACAGAACCATTTTGGCAAAATAATACTCATAGAGGTATCGAAACGCCTCTTTATCGCGTTTTTTTATACGAGCTAAAATCAAATCCTCTTCAATATCCATGAGTACATTCAAATTGTATGGACAAATTTATGTAAGAAAATCGAATAATCATGTTCACTCACGAGAATAATATGAAAAACAATATCACCCAACTCTCTCCTAACTCACTACACACAAACGCATAGGCCCGTTTCTTTTGGCTTTTTACGGAATTCTCGCTAATCCCAAGCTATTCCGCAAATCTTCTACCTCTTTTTGGGAAAGTACTGTATAATCCATCCGGCTCTGGACGATAATCCGACAAGCCATTTCGAAAAAGAGAGCCCGCTCAAGCACTTCGTCAAAGTCTCGACCACATACCACTTGCCCGTGATTACTTAACAAAACTGCATCATGCTCTTGCATAGCCTCTATCACCGCTTCCGCTAATTCTGGTGAACCGGGACGAAAATACGGTAACACGGCAACCTCGCCCACATGGTAAGGAACTTCCAATGTCACGTTAAAATCTAACGGTTTATTTTTCATGCAAGCCACCACCGTGGCATATTCCGATTGAAAATGCAACACCACATTCACATCCGGACGATTCCTGAAAATCCCCAAATGAAAAACACTTTCCATGGAAGGACGTACCCCGTTTTCCACTTGCCCGGAAATGATATCACACACGGCAACTTTCTCCGGGGGCAAAACCGGTAGCCACGAACCTGTTCCGGAAACGAGCATCTTGTCTCCCACCCGCCAAGATAAATTACCACTACTGCAAAGCATCAGTCGAGCCTCCCCATACCGATGGGCTTGAGTCACAAAAATTTCAACCTGTTCTTTCGTGATCATAAACGTATCATAAGAATTTACCCAAAAGTATAAGAAAAAGAATTTCCACCCAAATAAAACCCGGACATTCCTGCAGACGAGGAAGTCCGGGTTCATAAAGCACACGCATTTAATCTATAACCCGGGCAAAGCATTCAATATTTCCAATGTTTTCCCATCAGAAGGCCGCGGCATATTGGCATTCAAAAACTTACCATCTTGATCAATCAACATGAACCGAGGAATCCCCTTGCAACGAATAGCCTCCATGAAACTCTTGTCGCCTCCCATGTGTAACTGGATTCCTCCCAACTGTTTCACTTGAACAAATCTTTCCCACGCATTCCGACTATCATCACAAGAAATACTGACAAAATAGATGTTTCGCCCCTCAAATTCCTCTTCCAACTTTTTCAGATGAGGTATTTCGGCATTACATGGCCCACACCACGTGGCCCATACATCAATGTACACGTATTTTCCTTTCAAATCCGACAAGCTCACTTTTTTCCCTGTTATATCCTTAAAAGTAAACGGTACGGCAGGTTGTCCCTTAAACAAGACCTTATTTGCATCATACACCCGCTGATATTCCGCAACATAATCCGCCCGATGAACCCTCTTACGGAAAATTCGATCCATTCCATCCGTGTTTTCCATACCATATATTCTCACGTATTCCATGACACTCGTCACCACAAAATTCTCTACCAACCGCTTATCCCGGTACTTTTCCACCTCTTTCAACACGTTCATTAACAAGATACAAGCATCATCCCCCCGTTTGTCCATCCAGATCGTGAAAAGCAAATAAGGCTCTTCTAATGAATCCCAGATACTCGAAGATGCCCCAAGCTTCTTTTTTCTCAACAACCACATGCCTTAATTCTGAGCGGGATTTTTCTGACACCTGTTTCCCTCCATGCCCCATGATTACCCAAAAAGCCAACTGGTAATTTCACTCACGGAGAATACGTTCTCTCTCTCGTTTTGTGAAATTCACATCTACCCCTAAGACAACTGTCTTCTTTGCTTTTCGTGGTGCAGACAGGCCATTTCCCATTCCTTTCAATTGTCGTAATATTGTTTCCGTTCGAGGATCAGAAGGACGTGTCGTCTCTAAACGCAAACGATCACGCCGAGAAAGCACATGAGATATTTGGGAAACGTCGCTATTAACAATTTCCCGGTCTGACAGGCAAGGTAAACCAAAAAGTACTTCCTTTGCCTTCCTCGGAAAGGACCCCGATCTCTCCTCCCAGTTTACGGACAATTGTTTGGCAAATAGCCAACCCCAACCCCGTTCCGTTGGTAAAACTATCCAATTTGACAAAACGTTTGAAGATTTCACCTTGCTTTTCTACCGGAATGCCTTTTCCCGTGTCTGAAACGAAAAATCGCAACCCGTTCTCCTGCTCTTCATAACCAAAATGGATATGTCCCTCTCGGGTAAATTTAAGCGCATTATTCAGAAAATTCGAAATCACCTGCATCACCCGGTTCTTTTCCGTGTAAACAACACATTCATCCATGTGAGAAGTGAAAGAAATATCAATACCGGGATGCTCCGCGATCTTCTGGCGATAACTCATTTCCAATCCCCGCAGCATCTCGTTTATATCGACCATATCATAAATAAATTCCAACGTTCCCGCCTCAATCTTTGATAAATCCAGAATATCACTAATCAACTGTAACAATAACTCATTATTTCGATTAATAATGGCCATGTACTCCTCTTTATCCTTCGGATCATCCGTATTTACGAGCAATTCACTGAATCCCACGATGGCATTCAAGGGGGTACGAATCTCGTGACTCATGTTAGACAGGAAGATTGACTTTAACCGATCGGACATCTCCGCCGCTTCTTTCGCCCGTTTCCATTCATTGGCAACCCGGGTACGCTCGGAAACATCCTCGTATTTCAACACGACACCCCGAATCTGCCCCTCGTTCTTTATATCATAAACAGGCGTGGCCGTGATCTCTACCGTGAACTCGTCATCAAAAGTAACCTCCTTCATTTCCCGCTTTCCCGTCTCTAACGCCTTATGCATCACGCAACCCGGGCAAGGAGAATCCCGATGCATGACACTCTTGTAGCAACACAACCCGGCCTTGTACCTGCCGGCCAGCGGATGCTCGGAATACCGGGCCAAGTTCTCCCACTCGATCATGTAATCCGGGTGAAGATATACTAATCCATTATTTGAATGATCAAGAATAAGCTGGTTAATCTCCTGAATCTTCTCCACATTTTGTTTCGCCTCCATCAAGGTTTTCTCGTATAGCTTACTCTCGGTTATATTTCGTAATGTCCCGACAACCCGCAAAGGTTTTCCCGCAACATCCTTTTTCTCGATCGTCAAATACAAGTCATAGTAATCCTCGTATAGCCCTCGAATATCATAACGAACCTCCCGGTGCAAATTATCTATCAGCCCGTTTCTTATATCCGCAAAAAGCCGGGACATGATTTCCCGGTCATCCGGATGCATGTTATTAACTGCCTCCAGCGAGGACTGACCATCCCGTTCTTTATAAAAATTTTCATTCCCGACCTTAAATTCGGAATATTTAAACCGGATAAGGTCTTCTTTCAAGTCCCAGATCATCGGAACCGTGTTCGTAACCGAGAAAGCCATCCGCAATTGCTGATTCACCTCTTGAAGTTGTTCCTGTATACGAATAAGATCTGTTATATCCCAGCGAGTTGCCAGCAACCAATGATGCACATCATTAGACACCACATTTTTATTCACGATAGAAACGTGTCTCCCGCCATCAGGAGTCTCGTACACTTCTTGCACTTGATAAGAATTTCCTTCTTCAATAATTTTAAAATCGACATCCCGGTAATGCTCGCCTCGTTCCTTTCCATATACCTCTATATCAGTTTTACCGATAATTTCTTCTCGGGAATATCCACCCTGTAACTCACACTGTTTATTCCAGAAAACATACTTCAAATCATCATCTATATCTTTTATGATCAGAGGCATTGGCATATTGTCCAGCACCGCATTCAGCAATCGCTGATTCTGTCTTATCGCAACCTCGTTCTTCTTTCGTCCCGTAATATCCCGTTCAAAACAAGCCACCAAGTTTTCTTGTACACGCTTGAACCGCCCCTCGTAATAAGTTATCTTACCATGAACAGACACGGTATACTCCACCTCGTACACTTTATCCGAAATCAACGCTTCCCTCAAATTGGATATCACGATGTCTACAAACGAGGGATCAACACAATCCTTCAAATTCCTACCAATCAATGTCTCCACCGGTAAAGAAAGTTTCACAGGATCAGCATTATAAATTTTTTGTATATTAAACTGGTTATCTACCATGAAAATCATGTCGGGAACTGAGGCAATAACCTTTTCTGCCATAATATTTTCCATACTTTCCCGTGGAATAGAGATTTTTCTCCTACGAGAAAAAAAGAACACAAGGTTTCCTAGAATCACTACTCCGGCAATAATATATCCCCACATGACAATATGATTTAATTTTTACGCAATATATCGCAAATATAACAATAATAAATCACCAAACAATCCCTTCATCGGGATATAGCCGAAATAAAAAACCGTGCTGATAACAGCACGGCTCCTAGGTACAAATTAAAACTTAAACTTATTCACTTAAATATGCACGTAGCATCCATAAATTCTTTTCTTGCTCGGAAATGTAAGGATTAATCATATCTTGAGTTCCATCATCACCGATTTCCGCGGCCAAAGCCAATATTTCACGTTCTTTACGAATCAATATCCCCAAATTCCCCACAATCTCCTTCACGCAACGATTCCCGTCGGAAACCTCCGTTACCTCTTTAATCTCAGCCTGTTTCATGTAAGCGGAATACGAATGTAACGGGGTTCCTTCCAACGTAAGCACGCGTTCTGCAATCTCGTCTACCTTCTCGATAGCATCATTATAGTATTCTTCAAATTTGGCATGTAACTCGAAAAAGTTACTTCCTTTCACGTTCCAATGGAATCCTCTCAAATTCTGGTAAAAAATCTGGTAATTTGCCAACAAGTCATTCAAATGGTTTACCAACTCTTTTGACTTCTCTTTGTCCAATCCGATTAAATTTAGTGCTTTCATATTATTTGATTTTTATTGTTACTTCTCTTTATTTTTCTAATACAAATATAGAATATGCTACAATATAAATCAAATCGATTGTTTTTATAAATATATTTGCAATATTTATAAAACATGATTTACAACACATTATAATTATAAAATACAAGCATTTCTCTAAAAAAATATCTTATGATTTTCAAGTTTACCGATAACTTCATTTTTTTCAAAAAAAAATCCATCAATCCTTTGCAGAGTTCAAAAATTGCACTACATTTGCATCCGCAATCAAGCAATACGGGCGCTTAGCTCAGCTGGTTCAGAGCATCTGGTTTACACCCAGAGGGTCGGGGGTTCGAATCCCTCAGCGCCCACAAAAGAGGTTCAAAAGAACCTCTTTTTCATTTTATCAACTTTTCCACTTGAGCCTTCGCTACCCCCATTCCCTTACTGGAATGAAAGTAGCGAAATCTCAAAGCACACTTTTATCAATATTTTGACTTAATTACTAAATCGACACATTGCGCCGAGTTAAAAAACTTCCGGGCAAAAACGAGCACATCCTTCGCTTTAATCTTGTCAACAATAGAGTCAAAATAAATCGGGGAGTCCATTCGTTTTCCCGTTTTATTATAAAACTGGAGATTATCTGTCCAAAAAACAATGGTATTATAAGCGACATCATCAGCCGATTTCTTCTCCTTTTTTATAGCAAGAATAAAATCTTCCACCTCTTCATCAGTTATACCTTGTTTCAAAAATTCCTGAATTCGCTCACGTACTAAACTCCTCATCTCCGGCCCTTCATCCAGAGATGTTGCAAAGCGAATGAAAAGCTCCTGTTGATAATTGGGTGAAGAAGAAGTTCCCCCTAATACTTGGACGCTATATGCAGCTCCTTGATCTCCTCGAATTTTTTCTTGAAAATGATACTGAAAATACATTTTCAAAATACGCATACACAACTCTTCTGTCGGATTGGTTTTCAATTTGTTATAAAACTCTATACTGACTAGATATTTGCGATCCGGCATATTCACTTCAACATCTTTCGTTATATTCTCTCTTCGCTCGTAGACATGCTCCACTGCCTTCTCCTTTCTAAACACGGAAGAAACGGCTCCCACATATTTAATCGTCAACTCACGAGCTTTCTCTCTTTCAATATCCCCCACCAAATAAAATGTAAAATCAGAAGCATCTTGAAAACGTTCCTTATAGATTTGAATCATTCGATTATAATTCATTGCCGCATAGTAAGTAGTATCCTTTCTCCAAAGACGAGGTGATTCCATTCTTCTAATCGAAGATAACATCTCACTAATCGTATCGTTTAGCGTCGCCTTTAAATTCGCCCGATTCATCCGATTAATTGCCACAAAACGATTATAAAGCACACGATCAAAACGAGGACGCTCCACTGTCAGGTAGAACAACTGAAAAGCAAGTTCTGCATCAACCGATGCCCCGACAACACTAATACTCTCCGAACGTTCCTCTAAAGACAGATTCACATCAACCGTATGATCCTTCAGAAAAAATCCTAACGTACGCATATCATACTTATACAAACCACCTTGCAAAAACAAGGCTGATAACGCATCAGCGGATGGCAAATCCTCGGCTTTCAGAACAGAACGTCCACCGGGACTTCCCGCCAACATATTAAACATGCCTTTATCACCATCCGTATATTTATAAAAGACTCTAGCCCCGTTATCCAATATCCACTCTTCCGCATCCAACGCTTTTATCTTCCTCTCTTTCACGATCCTCCCCGGCTTAATTTCGAAATCAATTAATTCAGCATTTTCCTCTACCATCTGTTCTTGAGGACGCTCCTTTTCCATATCAACCGAATGGGAATCCCGAATCATCTTTTCAATCTCTTGTGCATCCGGGAAAAGATAAGTAGAATCATTACCTTGCATGAGGAACACCCAATTATCCCGTCCTTTGTACCAACCAGTGATCCAATCCTGAAAACTTTTAGCAGACAACGAGTCAAGCACCGACAAAGTGGCCGCAAGTTTCTCATCAACCGTACATACAGGCCTGCCTAACAAAAAGTTATCTTGATAAATCCGGAGAAACACATCATTAGGCATACTCTTTTCTTGCCCCATATTCGATTTCACCCCTTGCCGATAATTCTCAATTAAAGGTTGCAAAACCTCATCCGCAAATCCAAAACGATGTACATATTCGACCTGCTCCAATACTTGTTGCAAAGCCTCCCTTTCCTTTCCCGGTAATGAGGTCAATACCAAATTAAAACTATCATAATTTCTCACCAAACTAGAAATCCATGCACCAGCCCCCAAAAGATAAGACTCTCCCGCTTCTACATATTCCGTTATATATCCCCTCATAATCGAATTGTAAAAATCTCGCAGCAACATCTCTCGCAACATCTCTTCCAAAGAATTCACACGAGGACGAGGGATACGTTTCACTAACTGGATTGAATTATTAGGAATTTCATTATCAATTAACTTAGCATATAAAGGCTCTTCATTATCCTCAATTCTATAAACAAGCCTGGGTTTCGGATTTTCTCTTTTAGGAATGACCTCAAACAAACGTTTCACCGTAGCCTCTACCCGTACGACATCAATATCCCCCATAATAATCACAGCCTGTTGATCCGGACGATAGAAATCGTTATAATAACCGCGAAGTTGCTCCGGAGTAAAATTTTGCACTACCTCTACGGAACCGATAATATCATGAAGGGCATACTTACTCCTGTTGTACAGGTAAGGCTCTGCCATTTTCTGTACTCGCTTAGATACATTCATTCTGATCCGACGTTCCTCCCGGATCACTTTACGCTCCCGATCCATATCTTCCGGCTTCAACATCAGAAAACCGGACCAATCCCGCAAAACTAACACGCAAGAATCTACCAATTCCGAGGATATCGTCGGTACATGATCAACATGGTATATCGTTTCATCATACCTCGTAACGGCATTAAATGTTTCAATCCCATGTCGCTGCAAAAAAGCCGGCACTCCTTCCGGAAAACTTTCCGTGGCATGAAATGCCATGTGTTCCAACACATGAGCTAACCCATTTCGGTCCTCGTCTTCCATCAAAGAACCGACATTCTGCACAAGATAATAATCAGCATATCCCGGTTGGGCTGCCGTATGGCGGATATAATAAGTCAACCCGTTCTTTAGCTTACCGCAACGGAAGGTATTGGAATCCTTCTGGGCGATAGAAAAACAATAAGAACACAGGAACAACAACAATAGTAAACTTCTCATAACACACTCAACCGATCTTGAATCATTTTCTGTAATTGCACCATCAACTGTTTGTTCTCAATCTCGGCGCTCACGATAAAAGCCTGATTATAGCACTGCTTTGCCTTTGTCCGATCCCCAGTTTCTTTACAACAATCTCCCAACAGACAAAGTACGCGGGTTCTCAACAGTACGGACATCCGCGGAAAAGCTAACGCTTTTTCCAACCATGGAATCACTCTCGGGTAAGCATTTTCAGGAATATTGCCTTGATATAACGAGAATAAATCTTCCACCGGTCCCGTGTAATTATTAACCGTCAATGTCGAGCTCGCTCCTTGAAAATATTTATTCATATTTTCAAAAAACACATCCAAATTCTTTCGGTACAAATTATAATACCCGTCAGCAAGGAAATTAACAGCTTCAAAAGCAGTAAGATCCCCAAACGGAATTCCACCGTAAACCTGATTCAGGTCTCCGTTCAACCGCTCCAGTTCCTGCTTGTATTCTACCTTGCCATTACGACACAAGGATATGATATACCCGTTATACAAATTGATAATATACCTGTTCACGTCAGCCTTCCCCACCTGTTCCACGTATCCCTGATAATTCTTCACCAAAGCATCAAAAATCGGGTCATTCTTATCTTTTTGCTGGTGAAACATTGTCAATAGAGTAAAATCCTCAGGGTTCACCATCTTATCCAATGTTTTATCAGCCACGTAAGCATCGAACAAAGATTCTATACGAGTGATCCACTTTTCCCGGTTGTATCCCTCCTGCGTACCGATGAAAGCCGGAGCTTGCAACAATAACTCTTGCCGCAAATCCAAATTTTTCTTTTCCTTCTTCACCTTCTCGTACAACTTTTCAAAACTCAAAGCTTCTCCCATAACAACCTTGGCCTCATGCACAAAAGCAGCAGGCTCTTTGGTGCCGTTAATCGATTGAAGCACTTCCCCTTTCACGTTAAGAAATAACATCGTAGGTAAAGCATTTATCTTGTATTTTTGTACTAACGCTTTGTTCTCGGGAGACTCGACATTTAACTGGCAACAAACAAAATTCTTGTTAAAATATTCCCCTACTTCAGGCAACACGAAAACCTGTTCCCCCATCAGTTTACAAGGTTCACACCAATCTGCATAAAAATCTACAAAAAGATTCTTTTTTTCCTTTTTCGCTTTCGCCATGGCATCTTCAAATGTCCCTTCAAAAAAAGTAATCTGAGCAGATGCTGTTCCCAGTAATCCTAAAAATAAGATTACCAACCATAATTTTATATATTTCATTGCAATTGAATTTAAAGAAAAAAGCGTGTCAAAATCCACGAAACGGACTTCATCTAATAGCGGATTTTGACACACCCGAAAAGATTAGTTATCTCTCACTTCAAACGTGAATATATCCTCCAAAATAGCCGTATGACCTTCATTTTCAATCTTCAGAGACACGGTATAATAGCCCACGGGAGAATCCACCTTCGCATCAACATACATCCGTCCTCCCCCGATAACAGTCATATATTTAGCAAAATCATCGGCAGCCTCCTGCCCGTTACTACTCTTCACTCTATAAAGAGAATAGTGCAACGGTTCGGTTCCTAACACTTGTTCAATCTGAGCCGTAGTCCATGGAATATTTTTATCTATTTGCTCTTGAAGTTGAGAAATTTGCTCCCGGAGTGTATAGGGATCAGCTAACCCGATATTCCCGCACATCGAAGAAATTGTATTTTTCTGAGAACGGATTTTTCTTTCTGCAGGAGCTACAACCTCATCTTTCCAATACGTATATTCCTCGGTAGCTTTATTCAACAACTCTTGGTAATACTCCTTATCTGACGCCGGAGCATTCAGCCAAGCTGTTCTCGCCCGCTTATAAGCTTCATACAACTCATCCCTTTTGCTTGACAATGAAACAAATTCCTTTTCCAATTGGTCGGTCTCTGCCAGCAGATTTTGAATTTCCGGAGTATACTTCTCAAAAACACGTTCCAATTCGTTGATATTATCTTCTAGAGCAGAAAAACGTGTAACCTGCAAAGTATCCATTGAATAAGAAGCTTCAGTCGTGTACAAATAACCGACAGTGACATCATTACAACCTGCAAGCAAGGATATCACCCATAACATGGCAATATATAAATGTATTTTCATCATTTCCTTTTTCTTAAATTTTATTCAAATCAAAAGCATATCCCATGGCCTGTACGACACCGTTATTTGTCTGAATATCTGTCGACACAACCCTAAAACTGACTGAACCGGAATTAGTCCTGATATACAATGAAACTTCTCCCGCTTCCTCTATTTGCATATAAGGTTCCTGGTGAGTCCACATAAATACAGATCCCCTTAATGTCTGTGTTTCCATGCCATCCACTTTTTCCCCTGTATTGGCAACAATCTGTCCTCTAGGAATATCGTTGACCATCAATCGCTTCGGCACGATTAACTTGCACAAAATATTCTTACAATCCTCAACCGGAATATCTATCACCCTCTTGTACCCATTTTGCAACATGTAATTTAGGATACTCAAGTTTGTTACACCAAAGAATGTAATTTGCTCATGTTCCCCCCGTCCTTCAAACAATTCTTTTAAACCGGCATGCTCAATCATAATCATTGTAGAATCCCAATCATGTGGTTGTGTATGAAAATATTCCCACATCGAACAATCATGAACCCCGTCAGATAACCCTCCGTCGTGATAATTCCATTTTGTACATGATCCTAATGCTAACACCATAACAAGGATCACTCCTTTCAACATATATGTTATTTTTGCCATTGCCAATAAGTATTTTGAGTCATCAACGTATTTTTTTCAAAAGCCCCGCTACTAACCGGAGCGTAAAGTGCTCCATTTTTTATATCTTGATCTGTAAGTTCTTGAAACTTACCTCTCAAATATTTTTTGTAATAACCGTTACGCACAATATCAAAATAAAATTGCCCCTCACCAAAAAGTTCGCGTCTCCGTTCGTCAAAAACTTCTTGACGTAAACTCTCCTTATCCGTGGGTCCGTCATAATCGGTCAATTCCGCACGGGCACGCACCCGATTCAAATCATCCACGGCTGTTGTTAATCCAAGATTTGCCCTGCATTCCGCACGAAGCAAAATTAAATCGGCCAACCTCCATACAATCCAATCCCCATCCGTGGCTATTACCGGACGATCCTGTACAAATTGCGTATTCTCCTGAATAATTACGTCCCTCCACTTTGCAATATGCGCGCAAGGACTTGCCTCTCTTCCCACCTCCACGAAATCACCTACTTCATCATCCCATTCTGTCAGCGGATAAGTCAATTCACCCAACTGATACCAGAACTCCCGCCGCCGTGCATCATTTTCATCCGGATAAATACTTTCTACCGTTTCCACGTAAATTTTCGTATAGTCATCCCAATAATCCTCCGCGAGCAAAGCGATCGCCGACTCGTCCGTTGTCGTATAAGGATAAGTCATCAACATCTGGCCCGGGAGTTCAGCCTTAAAACGAGTTTCATATTGACGATCAATATCTATCGGATCATTATCTATACAAAAAATTGTCTCCACGCTCGATCTCGCTTTTCCGAATACATTCGTGATCAACCCGCCAATACTTTCCAAGTCGTACGCACCGGCACGTCCTTCAATCACCTCCGAAGCGTAAGATTCGGCCTCTTTCCAATATTTTTCCTCACGCGTCAAACCTCCCATCCAAGCGTAAATATTTGCCAACAACGTATTCACCGTTCCCAAGCTGGCATATTGTTTGGAAGTAATCTGTTTCCCATCCACATCTCTCAACTGATCATAAGTCGGAAGAGTCAATGCCAATTTTGCCTCTTTAGCCGCTTCTTCCAGTACTTCCAGGGCAGGCCGTTTACCCTCCGGGGCTATAGACTCAGAACCTTTAGATATGGGAGCATCACCCCAAATCTGGGCAAGCCGGAAATAAGTCATTGCTTTAGAGAAATGAGCTTGCCCCAACCAGAACTCGGCCCTTTCCTTGGATATATTTTCAAAACGATACTCATTCTCGATAATCACGTTAGCCATATATATCGCCTCGTAAAAATTAGCCCAACTCACATTCAACACCATACTTTCCTCGGGCAAATAAGTATCCGGATCCAATGTCCAAAATCCCTGATAAGTCCACTCAATATTATCGGCATCCAAAGAATTATAAAACTGAGGTTGATCCCCCACGCAAATATTCTTCATGTAGGAAGCAATACCGTTATGCAAAGCCTTAAGTTCCTCCTCATTTTTGAAGTAATTGACAAAAGTCACCGAATCTTCCGGCTCGACAGTCAACCAATCATTACATGAAAACAGGGGAACAAATAATAAAAGTATTAATATTTTCTTCATGTGCTTACAATTTAAAAGTTTACAGACAAACCCACGGTAAATTTACGAGGTAAGGGATAAGACCCCATATTATCCACACCTTGGGTAGGATTTACCAGTTCCGGATCTAAACCGGAATAATTCGTCAACAGGAACAAATTCTCTCCCGTAACAAATATTCTAGCCCCTGAAATCTTCAATTTATTAAGAACCCGTTCCCCGACATTATACCCCAACGTCAGTTGCTTTAACCGCAAGAAACTAACACTTTCGATATCACAATCATAACGTCCACTTGTTTGATTCATCAAATAAGCATATACTTGAGATTTCGGGTAATCGGCCTTAGAACCTGCTTCCGTCCAAATTTTCACATCATTGACATCCACGAACAAAGGTTTTGCGCTCCCATTTGCCGTCATGCTCACATCATCGTAAACTTTCACGATATGACGCCCCAGCGAATAGTTGAAGAAAATATTCAGGTCAAAATTTTTCCAGCGAAGTTGGTTAATAAAACCACCGTGAGCTAAAGGTAGAGGACTCTCTGCAAAATAAACATCAGCATCCTCGGTAATCCTACCGTCCCCGTTCAAATCAACAAGCCGACGACTCCCCGGAAGATAAATCCCTGCCGTAATTCCGGAATAAAGAGGTTGTACCTCCTTATTAGCCAAATAATAAACCGGAACTTCATCCAATGAATTATAGAACCCGTCTGTTTTAAAAACCTTTATCTGATGCAAAGGTTTTCCGATAACCTGTTCCATAAAATCAAAACCGTCAGCACTTTTTTCAAAACGATTCCAATTTCGTGAAGCATTGAATTTCATTTTCCATTTTACTGCCGTGTGTCTCAAAATATCTGCCTCCAATTCAAGCTCTAAACCTTGATTGGAAATCGCCATCCCGTTCTGCCATTGGAATTGATGGTAATAAATATCTCCCGGCAAAGAAATTTGATTCAACTGTCCCTTCGTGTAACGATAGTAATAATCTATGACAAGCCGCAATCGATAATCCAGAAAACTCAAGTCAAATCCCAAATCATATTGATTAGTCTCTTCCCAACTTAATTTCTTGTTAATAACTCCTCCTCTTATATCCGGGAACATGGCTATATCCCCATGAAAGGTGGTTCCATTAGCAGACAATAATCCTTGGGACAAATAACGTTGACTGAATTTTTGACCGGAGACACCCCAGCTCGCCCGTATTTTTCCAAAACTCAACCAATAGAACGGCTTCATAAACTTTTCATCCGAAAAAGTCCACCCCACGGCTATAGAAGGGAAAGTAGCCCAACGCACATCTTCCCCGAACACAGAAGAACCATCGCGCCGAAGCGTTGCTTCAAATAAATACTTTTCTTTATAATTATAAGTCAAACGCCCGAAATAACTGTTCATCCGTTCTTCTGAAAAACCTGAAGAGTATTCAAAAGCAGACACATAAAAAGGATCAGCCGCCGTACCCGTATTATTCAATCCGTTAGCTCCTCCCCAACCAGCACCGACATAATGAATCTTATCATTCGGCCCGTTCATCGCTTTTCCTTTATTATTAAAGGACTGGTCTTTTTGGAACGACAATCCTAGCATAATCTTCAAATTATGCTTATCCAAATAATTATACGTGTACGTCAGCAAATTTTCATTCAAAATCGACAAATCTTTCGTAATCGTCCCCTCCGAACTGGAAAAATGTGTATAGGCATCTAAAGCTCGTGGTTTAAAGGTATTCTGATTCTGTTGATTATAATCGATTCCAGCAGATACTCTCAAATTTAAATTACGCATCAATTCGTAATCCAATGCCATATTATAACGTAAAGAATAGCTTTGATTTTTCTCCGAAATTTCGTTATACTTTTGAATGATTAAATCTCCGATAGCTCCTCCTCCCGGCAACAGAGTAGAAGTAGTTTTGGCCTCAGAACTAATTCCTTCAAACTTACTTCCCCCGGCTCCAGCAGAAGTTCCCCTACTACGATCACTGTAAGTAAGTCCCAACTGCGTATCCATACGCAAACGTTTAGCTGGATGGGCAGTTAAATTTGACAATACGTTAAAACGCTTAAAATCAGTATTGATTGCGATTCCTTTCTCGTCATAATAACCGGCCCCAACCATGTAACGCACGTTCTCCGATCCCCCGGATGCTTGCAAGTTTGCGTTAATCACTCCTGCGGTCCTGTAATTTTGGCGATACCAATGCGTTGAATTATTGTAAAAAGGATTCAAACTATCTTGTAACACCACGGCATCTTGAGGCCCCGTTTTTCCCCAAAACCAGTTATACATGGGACCGTTAGTGCTTTTATTGGCGTAAACTTCTTCATAAGATGTAGGAATTTTCCACTCACCGGACGCAGTTTTGTAAGGAGCAACCGTGTTACGCAAAGCATTTAAAAAAAACAATCTTTCGTACCGTCCTCCTGACTGTTCCGGAGCTTTCGGCAACCACGATGCAGAGTAAGATACATTGGCATTGAATTGTGCTTTCCCGGCACGCCCTTTTTTCGTGGTAATCAAAATAACCCCGTTACCCGCACGAGAACCGTAAATAGCTGCCGAAGCGGCATCTTTCAAAACCTCAATAGACTCGATCATGGAGGGATCCAAATCGGATAAGGTGTTCGCTCCTGTTACCGAAGATGTAAATGCCTGCATAGGCACCCCGTCAATCACGTATAGGGGAGTCCCATACTGTCTGTCTGCACCTTCTCCCTCCATGGCCAAAGAATTATAGCCACGGATAGCAACCAAGGAACCGCCACCACCGGGAGAACCGGATATATTACTGACCTCAACCCCGGCCATATGCCCTTGCAACAAATTCTCCAAACTATGAGTCGGCAATTCTTTCAACTCCTCTCCTTTCACGGATGAAATTGCACTGATCACAGTACGCTTTTTCTGGGAACCATAAGCCACGACTTGAACTTCATCCAACCCGGAAATGTCCTCCTCCATTTTCACTACCACCAACTTCCCTGCCGTGTAAGCAACTTTCTTTGTTTTAAAACCGACAAAGGAAAATACTAACGAACCTTTCTCCCTTGGCAAGGGTAAAACAAAACGCCCGGCAGTATCGGTTGACGTGCCGAACGAGGTACTGTCCAAAAGTACCGTAACACCCGGCATTGGCACATTATTTTCATCAACGACCTTACCTTCAATCGTATACACCTTTTTCTTTTCCTCCTTTACAGCACGGATTATCACCACGTTATCATCATAAGAAAAAGTCAACCCTAATGAAGGCAACCACTCTTTCAATACCTGATCCAAAGGTTTATTCTGAACTTTCAGACTTACCAAACCTTTTTGCTGAATCATCTGGTTATTGTACAAGAAATCACAACCGGCCTGCACACTAAGCTCCGTGAAAATAGCCTTTAAAGAAACATTCTCCATCTCCACGTTTACCACAGCCTGTTGAGAATAAACATTAGCTTGTACCGAGATGAAAAAAACAAACTGAAAAAGACAAAACAATTTCATAAAGATTAACATTTTCCGGATAAGAATACCCCGCGGCGCTCTTATTCGAATTCGACTTTTTTGCATACTTTTGTTTTTAAGATTACACATGGTACAACAATCATCTTACACATACTTGTTGTACTTTACCTAAAGTTGGAAATTGGGGAATTTCCAACTTTTATTTTTTCCTTATCACAACATTTTTCCCATTCAATTCAAATTCAACCAAATCCGTCTGTTCTATTTTTTTGAACAATCCCTCCACACGATCATATCGCCTCAAACGTCCCGTGAACTCCAAAGATTTAACCTCCGCATTCGCGTAAAAAACATTCAGATCATACCACAAAGCCAAAGTTTCCATAATCTCCTCCAACGTCATCTGATCAAACTTATAATACCCATCTTTCCACGATGTATATAATTTCGTGTCAACAACCTTCACTTCGAACCGGTTGTTTTTCTTGTTATAAACGACCTGCTTTCCCGGTACGACATTTATCTGTTCCTTTCCATTCGTTATCTGAATTCGTCCTTGTTCCAAGGTCGTCTCTATCCTTTCACGCTCAGGATAAGAAGTCACGTTAAAGGAAGTCCCTAATACCCGAATTCGGACATCACCCGCCTGCACGAAAAAAGGACGACACTCATCTTTAGCCACCTCAAAATAAGCCTCCCCTTTCAATCCCACCTCTCGCTGATCTCCGGAAAAAGCAACAGGATAATAAATTTCCGAACCGGCATTCAAAAATACCTTCGTACCATCTGTCAGCACGATACTATACTCTGAGCCTCTAGGAATCATAAGAGTATCATATTTTACTTCTAGCGGAACAACAGAATCATACGAATACCTTAACGTGTAATCAGCATTGGCAATCCGGATGCTATCTTCACGAATCATCACCCCTTGATATTTATCAAGTTCGATTACTTCCCCTGTATTCAGTTTTAAATAAGCCTTAGAAACATCCATCTTTTGAAGTTCCCCGGGAACATCAAGATCCTCAGCCTCCATTCCCGATCTCCAGAACATCAGCGCAACCCCCAACAAGACAGCAACAACAGCCACCCCGGAATAATACCACCCGATCCTCCGGTTTCTCTGCCGACGCCATACCTCCTTTTCCATTCGTTCGAAAACAAACTCTTTCCGACCAACCGCCTTTTCCCTCATCAAACGGGAACTCCAAAACATCCCTTGAAGAAGTTCCACATCCTTTTCTCCCGCATGTTCCTGCAACCATCTTTCAACAACCTGTTGCTCTTCTTCCGACACGCTCTCTCCCGCCAAATAAGCAGCTACTATTTCATGAATTTTATCACTCATTATTATTCCTTTCTCCCTAAAGGAACTTAACTATTCATTTCGGGTGACAGCAGGAAACAATTTTTTTTTGAAAAATAACACTAGGATCAGCTCATCATTCATTTTGAGCTCTTTACGCAGAAACTGAAAAGACCTCCCCATCTGCGTCTTAACCGTATTAATACTGACCCCCAACCGATCTGCCACCTCTTGATACTTCATCCCCTCTATACAAACCATATGCAATATCCGCTTACGCTCTTCCGGCAACGTTTCTATCGCCAAATACAACTTTTCTATCAACTCCGAATCTTCCCCCGGAGTCTCACTGTATAACTCCTCTCTAATCTGCTCATGCTTATCCTCCCGGCGACGAGTATTTCGTAAATAATTCAGACACCCATGCTTTACCGCTGAAAAAAGATAATGTTCCAAACTTCCCCGCAACGAAGAAAAACGCCGATTTACCCAAAAGTCAACAAAACACTCCTGAACAATATCCGCAGCTTCTTCTGCCTCGCCAATAAACTGTGTAGCAAATAGAACTAAAGAATCATAAAATGAATCATATAATAGACGAAAACCTTTCTGCTCGTCATCTTTAAATTCCAACAATATCCTCTCCGAGTTTTTCATTCTATAATTTAATCCTCATTTTACGAGCTAAAAATAATAATAAACTCTTATATATTCCGAATCAATTCTCCGAATGATACTCCACCACCCCGTCGAAATGCGGAACCACGAGAGCCTCCACCACCTTATCACCGAATTGCTTTCTTTCAATCTGAATCGTCCGATCCACCTCCTCCCCGAAAGCCTCCTTAATCCTTTGGTGAAGAAACAGCTCATACTTGTCCAAATTGCAACACAAATAATCCAAATCCGCTTGAATCCCCACAGGTACTCCCTTATCACTCATCCCGATATACACGGTTCCTCCCTGATTATTCAGGAAACGGCACATATCCTGCATGATAGAATCCAATTGGGCCTCCACGTCCACGTGTTTCGCCCCCACCGGATAGACCAACGAATTCTTAAACGTTCTCTTTTCTTTCATATTCCCGGACATGGAATCTTCTTCACCTTTTCCCTTCAACGACAGCAAGTCCAACAACTCATCCTCTCTCCAACGGGATTCTTCAGGAAGATTTCCCTGCACATCCTTAGCCAATATAGCTCCAGCCACTTTAGCCACATAATCATTCTCCGAATGAGAAAAACGTTCCAAATCTCCCGCAAAAGAACGATCTCCATATGACGACAGCATTCGGATCACCGCCCACAAAGGTTCCAATGCAGGGTAAGCCCGGAAATCCTTCTCCAGTGCGCCCAAGTCCAGTGTTTCTAAACGTCCCTCTATAAATTCATACTTCACGATCAAATGATTGATCAAGCAATCATAGTACCCTTTCAAACGATAATCACCTAACACGTGAGCCAACAAGCGAATAAAATAAAGTAAATTCAGATTCTCCAAACAAACCTCTTGCGTCAGGTAAAGCTGCAACAGCCGGATCAACTCCTTCACATACTTACCCGAAACCCCGATAGAACGCTCGATCTTACCCGTGTTAAACTTCCCCTGTCCGTCTCCGTTTTTATATTTCTTGCACTCTTCTATATAACTGTAAACCAGATTAGCGACCGCCTCGTGCCGGTCAAATCGTTCCTTCGTGGCACCCAGAATCTTTCCTTTGATCCTCCCTACCGAGGGGACATCAGTAACTTCCAAAAGATAATACCCCCCTCTCTCCTCGCTCACCCCCTCTGTAAGAGGGGTCGAAACCAAGAAACCACTTTCCGACAGCCATGTCAAAAAACCGTTTTTCTCACTCAAAAGCAAGGCGTTACATTGATCGCCTTCCCGCAAATGCTCCACAGCCACCTGATTCAGTTCCTCCCAGATCGAGAACTGCAAGCGATCATCCTCCGACTCGACCACAGTCGCCGTCATAATATCCCCGGGATGAAGAATATCTTTCAAACTATCCAACCTTGCTCGTGTCACCTGACTGACATGTAAAACACCCTGTCCATCATACTGCGGGTCCACAATCGTAACGAAAGCCAGCGTGGGTTTAAAATTATGCACCAGTTTCACCCGTATATTCACGACAGCCCCCACGGGCGGCCGTCTCTTCTGAATCACGCTCTTTCTTAATTCATCCGAAAAGTCAGCGAGAATACTTCTCCACGCTTGGGTTGTCCCCACCAATCCTTCTTCAAAACTCAACTTTTTCTTACTGTACCCGAGTTTCAAAGCGACACCGTCAATCTCCATCAGCGTGTCAAACTTTAATGAAACCGGAGCAGCAAGCGTGATTGCTTTCGTTTCCACTAACAATTGCCCGTGTCCCTCGTACAGACGCCCCTGACAATTTCTAATCGCGTCAACCGTCTTTTCTGCAATAGATTCCATCAGGACAGGAATGGAAAACTTTAACAACTCCTCCCATGTGAACACGGCATTCTTCTGGTTAAACAATAAAGAATTAAACGCATTCTTCCGAATTACTTCATCTTCCTTATCCCGTAACACATACAAGTACCTGAAAAACATGGAACGCAAGCTTGCCAGTTCTTCCTGCACGGAATCCCCCAACAAGATCCGGGCCCCTAGAATCCAAACAGCCTCCTGAATCTGATCCCGGGTATGTCCTTCAAAACACAGCGCATCATCCTGTTCTCTCACAAGAGCTACCCGTTCGTTAAAACGTTCCATCACCCTAGGATTAGGTTTATTCAACGTGTTATACACCAGTAAAACGAGTCCCCGTGCCGGCAATAAATGCAACTTCGGACTAAACCGAACGATAGTCAGTAATGTTATCCACACGAGCGATTTCTTGTACAGGTAACCCGATACCATCAATTTCTCCAACTTCGAAGTAATATACACCCCTTCTTCCCCTGCATCAATCAACCGGATCGCCTCCCTGCTGGCAATAGCCTCATCCAGATAACGTTCCACCTGCATTCGGGCATCATTCAGCTTGACCCCTTCAAAACATTTCAAACAATCAGACCCTTCAAGCATCCATTCCAATATACGAATAAAAATATCATTCAGAAGATCATAATCTTCCAAGATCATTTCCTCTCCCCCTAACTCCGCACGCACAACACCCAAGAAAGAAAATATCCACTCCGGCCCTTGTTTTCCAACAACCGTGAAATCATAATCGCAAATATACTCATCAAGAATACTCGCCTCTTCTTTCGTGAGAGGAAGTTCCTCGAACAAGTGTTCAGGAGATACAAAATCCATTATTCTTATTTTTATTTAATGCAAAAAATATTTAAACATACACTTTTTGGTAAAGCGCCGCACCTCATGACAAAAAATCAATGTCTCCATTCCTTCTCCGATGAATCGCAACCATGCAAAAGTAACAACTTTTTTCTGAAAATCAGCACTTCAGGCTATTACAATTTTATTTCTCTCTCTTCCAACATTTATTCTTCCTCATAAAAAAACATTTTCAATCTCGCCCATTTTTGCTACATTCGCTCACATCAACATAAACACAAAAACATACAAAACCATGATCCGCTACTTCCAACAACAAGACGAAGACTCCGTCATCCGGATATGGCTAGAAGCATCTGCTATCGCCCACTCCTTCATTCCTCGTTCCTACTGGGAAAGCAAAGTTCCGGATATGCGTAACGAATATCTGCCACAAAGCCAAACCCTCGTCAATGAAGACGAACACACAAACGAGATCACGGGATTCATCTCCTTAATCGGCAACTACATCGCCGCCCTTTTCGTCTCTCCCGACCGACAAGGCCAAGGAATTGGACATTCTCTTATGACTCGTATCAAGTTACAACACCCCGAATTGGAATTAAATGTTTACGCGGAAAACACGCAAGCCTTGACATTCTACAAACGCCAAGGCTTTACGATCACAAGTGAACAAACCGACAAACAAACCGGCCGGCAAGAGTTCACGATGAAATATCAACTAGACGCTTAAAGCATCCCCGACAATTCCTGCTCCAACATCCCCGATCCCCTCAAATTATTTCTCAACCGTGCATTCCCATCCCGGTCAACAATGACATACGAGGGAATCCCGTCCACGCCGAAATAATCACATATATAATCCCATTGTTTACGATTCAAACGATAATGCTCTCCCTCGATTCCTGCCACCATCTCCAACCATTTGGATTCCGGGGAAGATTCGTTCGTGATATACACGAAAACAACATCCTTATCCTTGAACTTATTCTTCCTGGGTTCAAAAGAGGCAATCGCCCCCCGGCAAGGTCCGCACCACGTGGCCCACAGGTCTACCATCACCACTTTCCCCTTATAACGGGCCATAATAGCATCGAATAACTTTTTCTCGGATACCGACGGAATCTCCCGGATTCGTTTTTCCGCCTTCACCTTACTTTCCGCAACTTTCGCATCGATCTGCTGTTTCACCTGTTCAAAAGCCTTCGTGTAATAAGGGTCGATAGATGCCAGGTTCCGCCGTTGCTCTTTCGTCAAGGGTTTCATATTCTCCAGTTGATCATAAATACCCTGCAATTTAAAATAATCGATCAAGAACCCTTCCTGGCTTCCCAGTATCTTCTCCAACCGATCCAACGAAGGAATACGGTAACAAACGATATCAAAACAATATGGGAAATCACGAGCATATAACATATCCAGCCGATTCACATCCAACTCTTGCAACACGGCAAAATGCTTATCCGTGAACTCCGGAGCTTTGAAATCAATCTCCCGTTGATCCCATCCGATATGATTCGCCTCCCTGTAAGCCGTCTCCAAATTAGACTCCCCGGAACAAACCAGCCTCATTACAAAACCTTTTACCCCAAGCTCCCGGTATTTCCGCACTCCATCCGGTAGTGCCTTATCATTCGCCAAACGCTCCATCTCGGCCCGGTAAAGCTTCATCACGTACGCGATATACTCATCGGCATTCATCCCGTTTATATCCTTGTAGAAAGAATACATAGAAAATCCATCCTCGTACTCATCCTGCAACGCGTAATTCAAGGAGACAAACCGGCTCTCCCCAACCACGTAAGCCAAACGATGAGCCTTCATCCGGTCTTTCTGATAGCGGGAAGCCCTCCGGGTAGCCTCTCCCAAATCGACATACACCTCCACGTCATCTCCCGGATCAAGCACAATCATCGTACGGAAGAGCGTGTTACTCAAATAAAGCCATGTCGTGGAATATTGATCAAATTCGAAGGTACAGCTATGATCCTGATCGATCCTCTTCGACAACTCCTTCCCGGGGTTAAACATATCGCTCACGAAAAGCTCGACATCCCGCCCGTCCATCAAATCACGATAACCGCATAAATGCACCTTTACCCTCGTCTTTCCCATTTTCAACTCAGCCGGCGGTAACGTGGTCGCTTCTTTCCAGTCCCGGGCAGACACGTCCGACGGGATAGCCACGGCAGTCATTTCAACATCCGGATTCAAATTCAAACCCCAAATATGCCAGCCCCCCAGGTTCATCCGACTCTCGATCACATCGATCGAATTCACTCCTTTCGGTAGCGGCGGGAAAAACAATTTGAACGAGAGCAATCCGGTATCACGCATCTCAAATTTCTCATTCAACTTCAATCCTTCCGACTTCAAGGCAAAATACTTTTGCCCGTTCGCCAAGATATAGATCCCGGCATCCACCCGAGCCCAGCCACCGGGATATTGTTCGACATCGGCATAAATAACCGTGGCCGTATCGTTTAAAACGATACGGGAGATTTCGAGTGACGCAGAATTTTTAGCCTGAAAGGCCGGGTAATCAATCACCCGTTCCCTCGGTTGGCAAGCAACGAGAATGCCCACGAACAGGAACATCAAGACAATTCGACTTAATTTTATCATATTTGCTATTTTATCAGGTCCACACAAAGGCCTGTTGTTTCCTCGATATAAATATACAAATATTTTAACAAAATACTTACTTTTACGGCGTAAAAACAAATATATGCCACATAATATCACGATATATACAGACGGAGCCGCCAGCGGTAACCCCGGACCGGGAGGTTATGGGGTCGTACTCATGGCCGGTGCCCACCGCAAAGAATTGTCGGAAGGTTTCCGCCGCACCACGAACAACCGCATGGAACTACTCGCGGTTATCATAGGCCTCGCCGCCCTACGTTTCGAAGGAAGCAACGTAACCATCTACTCCGACTCGAAATACGTGGTCGATGCCGTCGAAAAAGGCTGGGTTTTCGGCTGGGAAAAGACCGGGTTCAAAAAGAAAAAGAATCCTGATCTCTGGCGACAATTCCTCGCCCTTTATCGCAAGCATCACGTGAAATTCATCTGGGTAAAAGGACATGCCAACATCCCGGAAAACGAACGTTGCGACCAGCTCGCCGTAGCCGCCTACAAAGCCCCGAACTTGCAGATTGATGAATATTATGAAGCAGAACAGAGTTCTGACGAACAACTTTTTAGTGAATAGGCAAAAAAAATTATCAATTGTTAGTCAAGGAGATTCTAAAATAACTATTTTCGCGCTACAATCTAAAACTAGAAAAAGTAACATCATTCATCACAAAAACTTATAGAGATGAAAAAAATATTAATCGTTGGTGCAGGGGGACAAATCGGTTCCGAACTGGTACCCCACTTGAGATCCATTTATGGAAACAGCAATGTAGTGGCAGCTGATATTAGTGCTGAAAAATGTAAAGCATTGGCAGAAGCAGGTCCGTTCGAGGAATTAAACGCTCTTGACGGGGAAGGTTTCAGTGCCATCGTGAAAAAATACAATATTGACACCATCTTTAACTTAGTTGCCTTGTTGTCAGCCACGGGAGAAAAGAACCCGAAACTAGCTTGGGACATCAATATTGGAGCTTTAACCAACTCTCTGTACATCGCCAAGGATAACAACTGCGCCGTGTTCACGCCGAGTTCCATCGGGGCTTTCGGGAACGATACCCCAAAAGATAAAACTCCCCAAGACACGTTGCAACGTTCCAATACCACGATTTACGGGGTTTGCAAGGTAACAGGCGAACTTTTAAGCGACTACTACTTCAATCGTTTCGGTGTTGACACCCGTAGCGTGCGTTTCCCGGGATTGATTTCATACGTGACTCTTCCCGGAGGAGGAACCACGGACTATGCCGTAGAAATTTACTACGATGCCATCCGCAAAGGTTCATTCACCTGTAACGTGAAAGAAGGTACTTACATGGACATGATGTATATGCCGGATGCCTTGAACGCCGTTGTTCAATTGATGGAAGCTGATCCCAGTAAATTAAAACACCGGAACAGTTTCAACATCGCATCCATGAGCTTCGAGCCGGAACAAATCGCTGCTGAAATTCGCAAACATATCCCCGACTTCAAGATGGATTACCAGATCGACCCGGTAAAACAAGCCATCGCTAATAGCTGGCCAAACAGCATGGATGACACTTGCGCCCGCGAAGAATGGGGCTGGGCACCGAAATTCGACCTTACCAGCATGACAAACGATATGTTGATCAAGGTAAAAGAAAAATTTGACAAAGGATTGATCAAATAAAAATTACATACAAAGAGCCGCTTTCTACAAAGTGGCTCTTTTTCGATAAACTCACAACTATTTCTTTCTATTGTTTTTCAAATCTCCCCTTCAGGGAGCCGGACTCCCGGAATACCTCGCTCCCATCCCCGTCAACACGTCTCCTCGGGAAAGATGACCTACTTGTATACAATTTACAGAAGTTTGTACCCGAATTACGGAACGTGAAAGTACACCAATTATTTTTCCGATAAAATATCTTATTTTTGTGAGTAGCTAATAACGAAAAACATGGAAGAGATACTGAAAATAAACAGCATGGACGACTATAACAAGCTATTCGGACTGGAAACCCGCCACCCGTTAGTTAGCGTCGTCGACTTATCACAAGCCACCCGATGGCCCACTCAAGCAGTCTTCAATTACGGCATCTACGCCCTTTTCCTGAAAGACACCAAATGCGGCGACATCCGCTACGGACGGCAGCTCTACGACTATCAAGACGGCACTATCGTCAGTTTCGGCCCGGGACAGATCGCCGGAATTAACATGCCTTCCGGAGTTCGCCCCGCGGCCCACGGGCTACTGTTTCATCCCGACCTTATCCGGGGTACGGCACTCGGACAAGAGATTCGCAACTACACGTTTTTCTCCTACGAGGCGAACGAGGCCCTACACCTCTCCGAAGAGGAACGCCAAACCATCATGAATTGCCTGAATAAAATACAAGCCGAACTGGAACACGCCATCGATAAACACAGCCGACGCCTGATCACGGCTAACATTGGTGTATTATTGGATTATTGCCTCCGTTTCTACGATCGACAATTTGTTACCCGCAACCAACAAAACAACGATATCATCGTCCGGTTCGAACGCTTGCTCGATGAATATTTCGATGGCCCGATGCCACAACAAGCAGGCTTACCCTCGGTCAAATACTTCGCGGACAAAGTCTTTCTCTCCCCGAATTATTTCGGAGACATGATTCGCAAACAAACCGGGAAGACCGCCTCGGAATACATTCAAACCAAGGTCATCGAACGAGCCAAGGAAAATCTACTTTCCTCGGACAAAACGATGAGCGAAATCGCCTACGACCTGGGCTTCCAATACCCCCAGCATTTAAGCCGGATGTTCAAACGGGTGGCTGGATGCACACCCAACGAATTTCGGGCCCAGAATTGAGTTTTAACACCCCTCATCAAGCGTTTCTCCCCATGATACCCCCCTTAAATCCCTTATTTCATAATCACCACGTTAATCCTAACGTGTACTTTCCTGAAAATGGTTGACTCGGATTAAACAAAAATTTTAACAAACACCCTAACAATGTATCAAAGATACGA
>ENA-UEYF01000120-UEYF01000120.1-human-gut-metagenome-genome-assembly--contig:-NODE-120-length-75236-cov-5.482231_pt1 | contig 75236 bp, 71 predicted proteins | sample MGYA00242902_ERZ507920 | MGnify/ENA primary metagenome ERZ507920 (study PRJEB26167, sample SAMN06115402) | human gut metagenome | host: Homo sapiens | place: China:Jiangxi | collected 2016-07-05...
TGTCTACACAGTGCTTTTTACTCTGTTTCGCTTAAAATTTTCTTGCATCACCTACTTGACTTCATACCATTGGACTTTCTGAAGATAGTGCCAAATCAAAGTGTTCAGGTGAATTTTGCGATAAAAAAATCCCCCATATCCTGCGTCCGGCGACGCGGCTATGGGAGCGACAATCAAGAAACACCCGCCCCTGGCGAGAAGTTTCCTTACCGTTCAAGCTTTAGCATCACGAGGCGGTGAAACTGCATTAGATGGCACCTTGCTTTCGATGCAACCTGTTCAAACCCTCTCATAGTGTCTCCACTACTCCGCGGCAGCAGTCCGTATCCTTGTGGTAGCCTTACCTACCGGACGATGTATGAACTTAACGGTACTATATTATGCACATTTTCCCGTCGTGTCAACCCCTTTTCCGGCTTTATTTCTGTAAAAAGTATGTCATGGTACGCTTTTCTGCTTCCCTTTCGAATTGGGCTGTGCTATACTACATAAATTGAAGAGAAATCGGCGTTTGAGGAGGTGAGCATCGCCCTTGCAGCAGTATCTTGACCGGCATCGCTTTTTGAAAGGCATCTACCTGATGGTCAGGCGGTACTTCGATCATCATGTCGGCCGCGACAGTGCGGCGCTCACATACTACCTTTTGTTTGCGCTTTTCCCGCTTTTGATCTTTTTGAGCAACTTAGTCGGCATCATGTCCGTGGATATCAGCGGCTTTCTGCACGAGATCCGCGCGTTCATCCCGCAGGAGGCGCTCGACATCATCGAGCAGTACCTCATCTACGTCGGCCGCGATTCGAGCCCGCGGCTTTTGTGGTTCTCACTGATTTTTTCCATTTACTTTCCTTACCGCGCGGCAAGCTCGCTTCTGGGTTCGGTCCGCCGGGCCTACGGTGAGCATCGGCCCACGCAGTTTCTGCGCTATCAGGTCAAGCTCCTGCTCTACACGCTGAGTCTCATCCTGATGATCGTGCTCTCCATCGGTTTATCTGTTGTCGGCGGGCGGGTGCTGAACTACGTGTCGAGCCACCTGTCGGCCTATATCACGCTGAGCGACGGCTTTATCCGCCTGTGGTCGAGCCTGCGCTTTGTTATCATCGGCGGCATCGTATTCTTCCCCATCGCGATGATGTACGGCCTTGCGCAGGAGTCGCACCGGATGAACCGTATCTGGCCGGGCGCGGTGTTCTCGCTCGTGATGTGGCTCGTATTGTCATTCCTTTTTTCGTATTATGTTGAAAACATCGCGCGCTACTCCGTCATTTACGGCACGCTCGGCGCGGTGATCGTATTGCTTTTGTGGCTGTATCTCGCCTCGGTCATGCTGATCATGGGGGCGGAATTCAACAGTGTTTTGATGGTGCTGCGTAAGCAGCACACGGCGGAAGCCGAAGAGAATTTAGGAGAAACGCAGAAATGAAAATCATCATTGTCGGTATCGGTAAGGTCGGCTACGCCATCGCCGAGCAGATGACGGGCGAAAACCACGATCTGGTCGTCATCGACCGCGACAGCGCCGTGCTCGACCACGTTGACTCCATGCTCGACGTCATGTGTGTGGAGGGCAACGGCGCGAGCGCCAGCGTCCTTTTGGAGGCGGGCGTGCGCGAGGCGGACCTTCTCATCGCCGTTTCGGAAAACGACGAGGTGAATCTCATCTGCTGCCTGATGGCGAAAAAGCTTGGCGCAAAGCACACGGTCGCCCGCGTGCGCAACCCGGAATATTTCCGTGATGCGCAGATCCTTCGCCGCGAGATCGGGCTCGATATGATCATCAACCCCGAGCATGCCGCCGCGCAGGAGGTCTCGCGCATCCTGCGCGTGCCGTCGGCGTTCAGCGTGGAAACGTTTGCCCGCGGCCTTGTCGAGCTCATCGGCTTTCAGACCGAGGCAAACGACACCCTGGTCGGCAAATCCCTCATCGACTTCAACCGCGAGAACCCCAACAGCATCCTCATGTGCGCCGCCAAGCGCGGCGATGAGGTCATCGTGCCGAACGGCTCGTTCGTCCCGCAGGCAGGGGATCGTGTGTATGTCATCGGCACGCCCGCGGAAACGACGCGCGTGCTGCGCTCAATGGGGCGCGCGATGTCGCCAATCCGGCGCGTGAGCATTCTCGGCGGCGGGCGCATCTCGCAGTATCTTGCGTGGCTGCTGGCAGACCTCGGCACGCATGTGACCATCGTGGAAAAGGACGAGAACAAGTGCCTTGCCCTTGCAGAAAAGCTGCCGAAGGCGACCATCATCCACGGCGACGGCACGGATCACGACCTGCTCGAATCCGAGGGTATCTTCCACTGCGACGCGTTCATCGCTGTGACGGACCGCGACGAGGAAAACCTCCTCATGGCGCTCACGGGCAAGCGCTACGGCGTGAAAAAGGTCGTGCCGAAGATGTCGCGCATGGGGTATCTCGACATCGTGAACCTCACGGGCCTCGACACGGTCATCTCGCCCAAGGCCATCATTGCAAGCCAGATCTCAAGTTACGTCCGCGGCCTTGCCAACTCGCAGGGCAGCGCGGTGGAGAGCCTGCACTATATCCTCGGCGGCGCGATCGAGGCGGTCGAATTCACCGCGACGAGTGCCACGCACTTTCTCGACCGGCCGCTCAGCGACCTGCATTTTCGAAACGGCCTGCTCGTTGCGGCCATCGTGCACAACGGCCGGATGGAGATCCCGAACGGCCATTCCCAGATCCATGCGGGCGACCGCGTGATCGTGGTGGCGAAAAAGCTCTTTTTGCAGGACCTCAACGATATTCTCGGCTGATGTGCCGGCTGCTTGCGGCAAGGAAGTTTCATTATGAACCAAAATCTTATTCTCAGAATCGTGGGCGTCATTCTCTGTATCGAGGCGCTTTGTATGATCCCGCCGCTGCTGCTGAGCGTGTTCGGCGGAGGGCCGGATCAGCGGGCGTTCCTGTATGCGCTGCTTATCTGCGGCGGCGTGGGAGTGCTGCTTTCGCTCATCCGCGCGGACAACACAAGACTTCAGACGCGCGACGGCTTTGTCTGCGTGGCGCTGTGCTGGATCGCGCTGAGCGTGTTTGGCGCGCTGCCGTACTTTTTCAGCGGCAGCTGCAGCTTTATCGACGCCATTTTCGAGACCGTCTCCGGCCTGACGACGACCGGCGCGTCCATCTTCCCGTCGCCTGCGTCGCTGCCGCAGGGCATCCAATTCTGGCGCGCGCTCACGCAGTGGATGGGCGGCATGGGTATCCTCGTTCTCATGCTGGCGCTGCTGCCCAAGCTCAGTGAGGGCAGCGTGAACCTGATGAAAGCAGAATCCCCCGGCCCCATCAGCACAAAGCTCCGCCCCCGCACGGGTGAGACGGCGCGCATCCTGTACCGCATCTACATCGCGCTCACCGTGGCGGAGGCGCTGCTGCTGCGCATTGCGGGCCTCCCGCTGTTCGATGCGATCACCACGGCGCTGACGACGATCTCTACCGGCGGCTTTTCCATCCGGGATGCGAGCATCGCGTATTATCAGTCGCATCTTGTCAACTGGATCATCATTTTCTTCATGTTTGCCGCAAGCGTGAACTTTACGCTCCTCTACCTCTGCGTGACGCGCCGCTTCCGCGAGGCGCTCAAGAGCGAGGAGCTGCGCGTTTACTCGCTGGTCGTGGTCGGCGCGTCGGCAATGATCGCGGCGGACCTGATCGTGCGCACGGGGCGCGACATCGGCTCGGCCATCGAGAATGCGGCCTTTCAGGTAACAACGCTCATTTCAACGACCGGCTACTGCACGGAGGATTTTGACCTCTGGCCGCAGTTCTGCCGTTGTATCCTCATTCTGGTGATGTTCTTCGGCGGCTGCGCAGGCTCTACGGCAGGCGGCGTCAAGGCCTCGCGCGTTCTGCTGCTGTGCAAGTCGCTGCGGCGCGATCTGCGGCGCATCATGCACTCGCGTGAGGTGCGCCCCATCACGCTCGACGGGCATCGCGTGACGGAAGAAACGGTTTCGTCCGTTGCGGTATTCTTCTTCACCTATATTGCGATCCTGCTGCTCGGTACGCTGGTGCTGACGCTTGATGAGATCGACTTTACCGCGGCCTTCACCGCCTCGCTCACAGCCATCAGCAATGTGGGTCCCGGCCTTGGCGCGGTGGGGCCGACGTGTAACTTCGGCTTCCTCTCCGGCGTCAGCAAGCTCGTGATGAGCGCCATCATGCTGCTCGGCAGGCTTGAGATCATGCCCCTGCTCGTACTCCTGATGCCCTCGGTGTGGCGCAGAAAGTAAAAGAAAATCAAAAAGAGTGGATTGCAATTTTGCAATCCACTCTTTTTGAAAAGGATTCGCTGCGCTTTGTGCCTTGCCGCTCGCGGCGCGGCTGCGACACGCGCTCCGCGCAAAGAGTAAATTCCAACGCGCCTGTCGTCGGAATTTACGATCAAACAGATTTCGCGTCTGCGGACGCGAAACTCTGCGAGGCGGTTTGCCTCCATTTTAGCAGCAGGGCCGAGTTTGTGATGACAAGCACGCTGCCTGCGTTATGGACCAGCGCGCCGACGACGGGATTCAGCGTGCCGGTGATGGCAAGCGTGATGGCGATGAAGTTGAGCGTCATCGAGAACGTCATATTGAGCTTGATGGTGCGCATCATGCGCTTGGAGAGCGCAATGAGGTGCGGCAGTTCCTTGACCTCGTCATCGACGAGCGCGATATCCGCGGCGTCCACGGCAATGTCGCTGCCCACGCCGCCCATGGCGATGCCAACGTCGGCGGCCTTGAGCGCGGGCGCGTCGTTTACGCCGTCGCCGATCATGCAGACCTTTTCGCCCACGGCCTGATAGGCGCGGATGTGGGAGAGCTTGTCCTCGGGCAGGCAGTTTGCGTGTACCTCACCGATGTGGAGCTGCGCAGCGATGGCCGCGGCGGCATTCTGATGGTCGCCCGTGAGCAGCACAGGCTGGACCTGAAGCGCGGAGAGCCGGTCGATCATGTTTGCACTCTCCTCGCGAATCGTGTCGGACAGGGCGAGAAAGCCCGCGAACACGCCGTCGACAGCGGCGTAGGTGACGGTGCAGCCCTGCGAGAGCTGCGCGTTCGCGGCCTTGGCGGCTTCTTCGGGGATGGCAATGTGATGCTCGGCAAGGAGTTCTGCGTTGCCGGCGAGGATGGCTCTGCCGCCGACCTGCGCGGAGACGCCGCGCCCGGGGACCATCTGGAAATTTTCGGCCTCTTCAAGCGTTATGCCCGTCTCCTGCTGGCAGCAGCGGGTGATAGCCTTGCCGAGCGGGTGCTCAGAATAGCGCTCTGCCGCGGCACAGAGGCGGTAGAGCTCGTGATCGGAGAGGGAGGGCAGCGCGCTGTGCACCAGAACGACCCTCGGCGTGCCGTAGGTCAGCGTACCGGTTTTGTCAAAGGTGATCTTCTTCACGGCGGCGAGACGCTCGAGCGCGTCTCCCTCGCGGACGAGGAAGCCGTGCTTCGTCGCGTTGCCGATGGCGGCCATGATGGCAGCCGGCGTTGCCAGCACAAGCGTGCAGGGGCAGAAGACGACCAGGATCGTCACCGCGCGGATGATCTCACCGGAGATGAGCCACGTCAGCGCCGCGGCGGTCAGGGCAATGACGACGATCCATGTCGCCCAGCGGTCGGCAAGGCCGACGATCTTGGCCTTGCCCGCGTCGGCGGACTGGACAAGGCGGATCATGCGCTGGATGGAGCTGTCCTCGCCGACCTTTGTGGCCTTCATCTCGAAAGCACCGAACTGGTTGACTGTGCCGGAGGACACCTCGTCGCCGACTCCCTTGTCGACCGGCAGCGATTCACCCGTCATGACAGCCTGATTCACGGACGTCTGGCCCGATACGATCTTACCGTCGACGGGGATGGTCTCGCCGGGCAGCACACGCAGCAGGTCGCCGACCTTGACATCCTCGGCGGGGACGGTCTTCTCCTCTCTGCCAGAGATGACGCGCGCGGTCTGCGGCGTCAGGTGGACGAGCTTTTCAATGCCCGCGCGGGCGCGGGCGACGGTCAGTTCTTCAAGAAGACCGCCGAGCTGCATGATGAACGCGACCTCGCCCGCGGCGAAGTCCTCGCCGATGCAGACCGACGCGATCAGCGCGAGCGAGACGAGCACGTCCGCCTTGATGTCGAACGCTGTGACAAGGCCGATGACGGCCTCTAAAATAATGGGGATGCCGCAGAGGATGATCGCGGCCACGAGGCGTCGAACGGCAGGGGAACGAGATCAAAAATGCTGACGATCAGCGCGATGCCGGAGATCACAAGCAGTGTGATGTCCTTTTTCGTGCCGCCCAGCTCTAAAAAATGCTCCAGCTTTTCCATTGCCAGTTTCACGGAAGTGACTCCTTTCTGTACCATAGGGGGTATGGGCTTATTATACATATGGGGGTATAGGTTGTCAAGCGCGCAAAAAGAGAGAAGCAGCACAAAACTGCTTCTCTTCTTTCATGTAATTCTGCTGAAAACGGGCGCGAGAGAGGAAAAACCTGCTCAGCCCATGTTCGAAAAGCGCTCGACCGCCTTCGTAAAGTTCTCGATCGTTTTGTCCGCGTCGCCGTGCTCGATGCCGTCGCGCACGCAGTGCTTGATGTGCCCCTCAAGAACGACCTTGCCGCAGCCGTGCAGCGCGGATTTGGCCGCGTTGATCTGCGCGAGAATATCCTCGCAAGGGACGTCCTCGTCCACCATGCGGTCGATGGCCTGCACCTGGCCGATGATCTTTTTAAGCCGGCGGTGCAGATTGTCGGCGTCCATACACTGTTTCATCGTTTGACCTCCATACCTGTTGGGGTATCTGCATTGTACACTCTGCGCCGCGATTTTGTCAATATGCGCTGCCGCGCCGGTTTTGTGCGCCTTTGGCGAAAAAATGGCGTTTTGCGGCAATTTTCTCTTCCTCCGCGGTGTTGCAGAGCATAAAAAAGTGTGATAGGATATATTAGAAATAGTATGACCGGCGGCCATATTGCCGTCGGAGCGATTTTGAGGTAACCGAATGAAGAAAAGCGACAAAACACCCAAGCAGACCCACCGCCGCGCGGACCCGAACGTCATGGGCCTTCACGCGGACGTGGTGGAGCAGAATATCACAGAAACACTCGAAACGAACTACATGCCTTACGCGATGTCCGTCATCGTCTCGCGCGCCATTCCGGAGATCGACGGCTTCAAGCCCTCGCACCGAAAGCTCCTTTACACGATGTACAAGATGGGGCTTCTTACCGGCGCGCGCACGAAGAGTGCGAATATCGTCGGCCAGACGATGCGCCTGAACCCCCACGGCGACGCCGCCATCTACGACACGATGGTGCGCCTTTCCAAGGGCTACGGCGCGCTGCTGCACCCGTTCGTCGATTCGAAGGGCAACTTCGGTAAGGTCTATTCGCGCGACATGGCGTGGGCGGCCAGCCGATACACCGAGGCCAAGCTTGCGCCCATCTGCGCCGAACTCTTCCGCGACATCGACTCTGACACCGTTGATTTTGTCGACAACTACGATAACTCGATGAAAGAGCCGGCGCTGCTGCCAACAACGTTCCCGAATATCCTGGTCTCGGCCAATCAGGGCATCGCTGTCGGTATGGCGAGCCAGCTGTGCGGCTTTAACTTGGGCGAGGTCTGCGACACGACGATCGCCTTTTTGAAAAATCCTGAGGTGCGCATCAGCGAAACGCTGCTCGCGCCCGACTTCCCGACCGGCGGCGAGGTATTGTACGACCCGCGCGCCATTGAGGACATTTACAACACCGGCCGCGGCGGCATAAAGGTGCGCGCCCGCTGGCGCTACGACAAAAAAGAAAATCTCATCGAAATTTATGAAATTCCCTACACCACCACGACCGAGGCCATCATGGACAAGGTCGCCGAGCTCATCAAGGCGGGCAAGGTCAAGGAAATTTCCGACATGCGTGACGAGACCGACCTTTCCGGCCTCAAGCTGACGATCGACTTAAAGCGCGGTGCCGACCCCGACAAGCTGATGCAGAAGCTCTTCAAGGCGACGACACTGCAGGATACGGCGTCGTGCAACTTCAACGTCCTGATCGGCGGCATGCCGCGCGTGATGGGCGTGCGCGAGCTTTTAGACGAGTGGTGCGCGTGGCGCACCGAGAGCGTCAAGCGCCGCGTGTACTTCGTGCTCAAAAAGCGGCAGGACAAGCTGCACCTCGTAAAGGGCCTTAAAAAGATCCTGCTCGACATCGACAAGGCCATCAAGATCATCCGCGAGACGGAAAAGGAGGCCGACGTCGTGCCGAACCTGATGATCGGCTTCGGCATCGACCAGATCCAGGCGGAATACGTCGCCGAGATCAAGCTGCGCAACATCAACCGCGAATATATCCTAAAGCGCGTGGAGGAGACGGCATCGCTCGAGGCGGAGATCGAAGACCTCGAGGATACGCTCGCGCGCCCGTCGCGCATCCGCAAGATCATCGTGACCGAGCTTGAGGATGTGCGCAAAAAGTACGCCGAGCCCCGCCGCACCGGCATCCTCTACGACTATGCCGAGGACGCCGAGAGCGAGGAGGACGCCATCGAGGACTATCCCGTGACGCTGTTTTTGTCGCAGCACGGGTACTTCAAAAAGATCACGCCGCAGTCTCTTCGCATGTCCGGCGAACAGAAGTTCAAGGAGGACGACGCGCTCAGCATGAGCGTGGAGAGCTCCAACGCCGCCGAGCTGATGTTCTTCACCGATAAGGCGCAGGTCTATAAGACGCGCGCGAGCGACTTTGCCGACGGCAAGGCGAGCCAGCTGGGCGATTACCTGCCCGCGAAGCTCGGCATGGACGAGGGCGAGAGCGTCATGGGCATGGTGCTTCCCGGCGACTACAGCGGCTATATGATCTTCTTCTTCGAAAACGGTAAGGCCGCGAAGGTCGAGCTGTCCGCCTACAAGACGACCTCGAACCGCCGCCGCCTGACCGGCGCCTACAGCGACAAAAGCCCGCTCAAAGCGCTGCTGTATCTCAAGGAAGACCGCGAGATCGCCGTCTATTCGACAGAGCCGCGCGTGCTGATCGTCAACACGGCGCTTCTTGGTGTGAAGACGACGCGCACGACGCAGGGCGTCGCGCTTTTGACGCTCAAAAAGAAGTACGTGCTCGACACGGTGCGCTTCCCGGAGGAGACCGGCATCACCGACCTTGCCCGCTACCGCGGCCGCAGCATTCCCGCGACGGGCGCGCTGCTCAAGACGGAGGACAGCGACGACAAGCAGCTCTCGCTGATTTGACGTCGGAAGCCTGATAGAAACATGTGAGGGGAGAAAATTTATGAAAAATAAAAAACTGCGCGAGCAGGTGAAAAGCTATATCATTGTCACGCTTGCCTGCGTGCTGTATGCCTTGTCGTTCGATTGGTTCTATGCACCGAATGGCTTTACGGTCGGCGGCTTTACGGGTATTTCGCAGATCATTAACTTTTTTGCACCCATTCTGCCGATCGGTACGATGGTCATCGTGCTGAATGTGCCGCTTTTTATCGTGGGGCTTAAAAAATTCGGTTTCGCGTTTTTGTGCAAGTCCATCTACACGATGGCACTGAGCTCCATTTTGATCGACGTCATCGCGGCGCTCCACGAATTTGCGCCTATGGACCCGCTGCTCGCGTGCCTGTACGGCGGCGTGACGCTCGGCATCGCCTCGGGACTTTTATTCCGCGAGGAGACGACGACGGGCGGCTCAGAGCTCGGCGCGTGGATCGTGCGGTCGCACGTTGAGCGCTTGTCGATCGGCAACATCTGCCTTGGTATCGACCTGACGATCATTCTGATCTACGCCGCGGTGTTCCACAGCCTCAACAACGCGCTCTACGGCGCGCTGGCGCTCTACATCACGACGAAGGTGCTCGACCTGGTCGTCTACGGCCAGAACACGGCAAAGGTCGCCTACATCATCAGCGACAAGTATGAGGAGATCATACAGGAAATGCTGCGGCGCGACATGGGCGTCACGCTCCTGAACGGCAGGGGCGGCTATACGGGCGCGGAGCGTCCGCTCCTTTTCTGTGCGGTGCGCAAAAAGGAGGCTGTTTCCATCAAACGCTATATCAAGGAACTCGACCCCGATGCCTTTTTCATCGTCTGCGACGCGAGCGAGGTGCTCGGCGAGGGCTTTGGCGAATACGACCCGCAGGGCCTCTAAGAATATCAGGATACAAGGAGGAAGCAGGAATGGATCTTACGACGGTGGAGAAGAATCTCGAGGAACGCGGCTTCAAGGTGTCCGCCTTCGCGACGGCGAAGGAAGCGGCGGACTATCTCAACGCGCAGATCGACGGAGAGAGTGTGTCGTTCGGCGGCAGCATGACGCTCTCTCAGATGGGGCTTTTTGAAAGCCTCGGCAAGCATAACACGATGTTCAGCCATTGGAACGTGCCGGACGGCATGAGCGCCGCCGAGGTGCTCAAAAACGCCTCGACGTGTGACAACTATCTGCTCTCGGCCAACGGCCTTGCCGAAACGGGCGAGATCATCAACATCGACGGGACGGGCAACCGTGTGTCCTCGTCGCTCTATGGCCACAAGAAGGTGTGGTTCGTCGTCGGCAGCAACAAGATCGCGCCGACCTATGACGAAGCGCTCTGGCGCGCCCGCAACATTGCTGCACCGAAAAACGCGCAGCGCCTCGGCGTGAAGACGCCCTGCGCAGTGAACGGCGACCGCTGCTACGACTGCAAGAGCCCGCAGCGCATCTGCCGCGGCCTTGTCGTGCTGTGGGAGGCCATCCGCAGCTGCGAGACCGAGGTCGTGCTCGTCGACGAGCCGCTTGGCTACTGAGAAAGAGAGATTTCGCCCAAAAGGAGGGAGCGCCGTGCGCAAAAAGTTCATTCCGCTTTCGCTGGCGCTCTGCCTGACGCTCTCGGGCTGCGGCGGCAACGCCGTGCTTGAGCGTTCCTACAGCGTCTCCGCGCCGCACAGCGAGGTCTACTGGGAAAACGAGGGTGCGGACACCCTGCGCGCCGACAGCTATCAGGACCTCGTCAATGCGTTGCTGCTGCTCCTTGGCGAGCACAGCGAGGAAGGCGTTGTGCGTATTTACAGCGAGGAAGACGCCGCGGCCATGGCCGAGCAGGCCTGTAAGGAGGTGCAGGAGGAGACGGCACTGGGCGCGTATCTTCTTGACTACATCAGCTACACCGACACGCAGGAGCGCGCCTATTACGAGATGCACGTGCGTCTCGGCTACCGCCGCACGGCGGAGGAGCAGGCGGGCATTGTCACCGCGACGAGCACCGAGGCGCTGCCTGACCTTCTGCGCCTGACGGCGCGCGAGGGCTCGCTCAGCCGTATCGCCGTGCGCTTCACGTACTTCACCGCAGACCGTGACGGCATCCGCGACATGGTACGATCTGTGCAGGAGGAGGTCGACCCCGGCTTTACCGAGCCGTGGCAGGTGAACTTCTACCCCGATACCGACGATGTCGGCATTGTCGAGGTCGTGCTGCGGGAAGCGTAAAAAAGGATAAGAAAAGAGCCTGAACAAAAGCGTTCAGGCTCTTTTTGTGCTTTATAGGGGAGAGAGAAAAAACGTTAGGAGAGGATCGCGCGGTCGTTGGCGAACTCGTCGCCGCTGGCCTTCGTGAACTGCTCAAGAAGATCGGGCACGGTCAGCTTCTTCTTCTCCTCGCCCGCAATGTCGAGGATGACGTGGCCGTCGTGCAGCATGATGAGGCGGTTGCCGTACTGAATGGCATCGCGCATGTTGTGCGTGATCATCAGCGTGGTGAGCTGGCCCTCGCGCACGATGCGGTCAGTGAGCTCCATGACCTTGGCGGCGGTCTTCGGGTCGAGGGCTGCGGTGTGCTCATCGAGCAGCAGCAGCTTGGGGCGCTTGAGCGTTGCCATCAGCAGCGTGAGCGCCTGACGTTGACCGCCGGAGAGCGTCGAGACCTTCGTGGTCAGGCGGGACTCAAGGCCGAGGCCGAGACCGCCGAGCAACTCACGGTACTGCTCCTTTTCTTCTTTCGTCACGCCCCAGGAAAGACCGCGGCGCTGGCCGCGGCGGGCGGCGAGGGCGAGGTTCTCTTCGATCCACATCGAGGGGGCGGTGCCCATCATCGGGTCCTGGAACACGCGGCCGATGAATGCCGCGCGCTTGTGCTCGGGCAGGTTCGTGACGTCGGAGCCATCGATGATGACCTTGCCGGAGTCGACAAAGAACGTGCCGGCGGTGGCGTTGAGCATCGTGGACTTGCCCGCGCCGTTGCCGCCGATGACGGTGACGAAGTCGCCGTCGTTCAGCGTCAGACTCAGGCCGTTCAGCGCGGTCTTGGCGTTGATGGTGCCTGGGTTAAAGGTCTTATAAAGTTCCTTGAGTTCAAGCATGGCCGTTGCCTCCGTTCTTTGCGCTCTGGGGCTGCACCTTGCGGCGGAACATCTTGCTCTTCCAGTAGGGGATGGCGAGGAAGACCGCTACGATCAGCGCCGTGATGAGCTTTAAGTCGTTGGTGTTCAGACCGAGCTGCAGCACGATCTGGAGCACGATGTAGTAGATGATCGCGCCGATGGAAACGGCCAGCAGCGTGAGGCCGAAGTTCGTGAAGATCTTGCCGAAGATGACCTCGCCGATGATGACGGCGGCAAGGCCGATGACGATGGCGCCGCGGCCCATGTTGATGTCGCTCGAGCCCTGATACTGCGCCAGCAGCGCGCCGGAGAGGGCGACAAGACCGTTCGAGACCATCAGGCCAAGCACGATATTCGAGTTCGTGTTGATGCCCTGTGCGCGCGCCATGTGGGGGTTTGCGCCGGTCGCGCGCAGCGAGCTGCCCTTCTCCGTGCCGAAGAACCAGTACAGGATGGCGATGACCGCGGCTGTGAAGAGAAGCAGCAGCGGCAGGGGATTGTTCATCGAGAGCTCGCGCACGTAGCGCTGCGAAAGCAGCAGCGGATATTTATCAACGCTGAGTGCCTGGTTTGCCTTGCTGTCCATGATGCGCAGATTGATCGAATACAGCGCAAGCTGCGTCAGGATACCGGCGAGAATGGCCGGAATACCGCAGCGCGTGTGGAAAAGACCGGTGACGAAGCCTGCCAGCATACCGGCGAGCATCGCGCACAGCAGGGCGATCCAGGGATTGAAGCCGCCGCGGATCAGCATGACGCAGACAGCGCCGCCGGTTGCCAGCGAGCCGTCGACGGTCAGGTCCGCCACGTCCAGAATGCGGAAGGTGATGTAAACGCCGATGGCCATAATGCCCCAGGCGAGACCCTGTGCGGCAGCGCCGGGCAGGGCGTTCATCAGCGACGAAAGAAAACTCATGGGTTCTCTCCTCCTATCTCTTGTTGAGGCAGGAACGGGCTAAGCCCGTCCCTGCCTGCGGGGGGATGTGATCAGATTACTCTTCGATGGCAGTGTAGCCCTCGAGAGGCTCGATGCCGAGCGTTTCGCACATGGAGGCGTTGTACTTCGGGGTGGCCTCGGTGAACTCGATGGGCATCTCGGAGATGTCGGCCTCGCCGGTCAGGATCTTGGCGGCCATCTTACCGGTGGTCACGCCGAGGTCATAGTAGCTGATGGAGAGGGTCGCGACGCCGCAGCCCTTGCAGATGCCCTCTTCGCCGCAGATGGCAGGCACGCCCGCGGGAACGAGAACGTTTGCGATGGCCTCGGTGTTGGAGGCAGCGGTGTTATCGGTGGGGACGTAGACAACGTCGGAGTAGTCGGCGGCGGACTGGGTCACGGAAGCGACGTCGTTCGTGTCAGTGAAGGCGAACTCCTGGGTCTCAATGCCCTTGTCGGAGAGGCACTTGGCGACCTCTTCGATCTGGTAGCGGGAGTTGGGCTCGGCGGAGCAGAACAGCAGGCCGACCTTCTTGGCTTCGGGGAACCACTCGGAGATCATGTTGGCCTGCGCCTCGAGGTCGGCGAGGTCGGAGGTGCCGGAGATGTTGCCGCCGACAGTGCCGTTGAAGTCGTCAATATCAAGAGCAACGCCGTAAGCGGTGATGGAAGTGCCGAGGATGGGGATGTCGCTCGTGGCGGCAGCCGCGGCGGTCAGCGCCGGAGTGGCGTTCGCCATGATGAGGTCAACGCCGTCGGAGACGAAGCCGTTGACGATGGTAGAGCAGTTGGCACTGTCGCCGGAGGCGTTCTTGTTCACGATCTCGACCTGGCCGGGCAGAGCCTCATTCAACGCGTCGATGAAGCCCTGGGTGGCAGCGTCGAGTGCCTCGTGCTGCACGAGCTGGCAGATGCCGACGGTGTACTTCGTGCCTTCGCCGTCGGTGCTGCCCTGATTGTCGTCCTGTGCGGCCTTATCGCCGCAGCCGGTCAGACCCACGCTCAGGCTGAGAACGAGGGCAAGAGAGGCAACAAGAGAAATGATGCGTTTGGTGTTCATGCTTTTTTCCTCCAATTTTTATTTCTCGCTGATAACAATAAAACCCGCTGTAAGGACTTGTGGTCCATACGGCGGGTTCCTTGACTCAACTCTTTTTGAAGTGACCTTCAAGTGTTGGTTCGAAAGACCTTTCAGCTACGGGCATCACAAATCGCTCTTACCTTGTCCTTAAAGTAAAAGTAAGAGTAATAGTAAAAGCGATATGCAACGTTGCTTACAACAGTCTTCATCACTCAAGCTCCAAGTCCTTTCAAAAAGGATGGTAGTAATATAGCACACACAAAAATGGCCGTCAATAGCATTTTTATCCAAAAAACACCATTTATGTAGGAATTTGGCAGGGCACAGCACCGAAAAGCATGCTGTTTACATTAGGAAACGGCATGGGTGTGCTCGCAAAGCTCATTGATCTTCTGCTGTAAGCCCTTGAAATCCTCAAACGACTCGGGCCTGCGGCGCGGATCGCGCAGCAGTGCCGCGGGGTGATACACGGCCATCATCTGGAAGCCGTTCTTTTCAAACCACTGGCCGTGCTCACGCGTGATCTTGAAGTCGGGCTTGATGATGCGCATGGCTGCGATGCGTCCAAGGCAGACGATGATCTTCGGCCGCAGCAGCGCGACCTGACGGCGAAGATAGCCGATGCAGGCGTCCTGCTCCACGCCGAGCGGGTCGCGGTTTTCCGGCGGGCGGCACTTGACGATGTTGGCGATATACACGTCATCGCGCTTGAGGCCGATGATCTCGAGCATGTCGTCGAGCAGATGACCGGCCCTGCCGACGAATGGCACGCCCTGCGCATCCTCGTTCGCGCCGGGGCCTTCGCCGATGAATAAAACTTCAGCATTCTGATTGCCGACGCCGAAGACGACGTTCGTGCGCGTCTCCCACAGCGAGCATTCGCGGCAATTTTTGCAGTCGTGTTCCAGAGCTTCCCAGGTATCAGGCATAGTTGTGTTCTCCTGTCGATTTTTTGTCATTTTACCATGATTCGCCGCGCTTTGCAACGCGCGCGGCACGCATTTTTCCATCTGCGCGGGCCATACTGAAAAAAACGGACGCGGAGGAAGAAATGGATCATATCTGGTACTGGTTTGCTTACAGCTTTTTGGGCTATTGCCTTGAAAAGCTCTTCGCCGCAGCGACGAGATCGAGCCACCGGCTGCGGCGGTGCTTTGTGTTCCTGCCGCTGTGTCCGGTGTACGGCTTTGCGATGGTCACGATTTTATTGCTGGGGGCGGAAAAGCTCCCCGGCGCGTGGGAGCAGATCTTGCTCGGTATGCTCGCGGCGACGGCGATGGAATACGCCGTGCACTGGGGCTATGAAAGGCTGTTTCAAGTGCAGTTCTGGGACTATTCTTCGACCAAATGCGACGTGAACGGCCGCATCTGCCTGCCGTTTTCCATCTGCTGGGGAATATTGTCGATGCTCGCCGTGCGGTATGTGCAGCCGGCTCTGGAGGGCTATGCCGCACTGCTTCCAGAGTGGGCCGCGGCGCTGGCGGTGTTCCTCGTCACGCTTGACGGCATCCTGACCGCGCGCGTCCTGCTCACGACGCACGATATCGACGCTTTGACGCCGCGAACGTTGCTCCGAAGTAAAAGAAGGCGAACCGCCTGACGGTTCGCCTTCCTGACTTTATTCATAAATGTTTTTCGATCCAGCTCCACAGGTCGTTATAGACCACGGCACGGCAGTCTTCGTTCAGAATCTCGTGCCGCAGGCCCTTGTAGAGCTTCAGCTCCACGTCGCGCACGCCAGCGCGGCGGAAGGCCTCGTACGCGCGCTTGACGCCCTTGCCCATCTCGCCGACGGGGTCCCTATCGCCGGAGATGAAGAGAATGGGCGTGTTGCGGTTCATCGACGCGATGTTTTTTGGCGTGCTGATGAAGCGGATGCCGCCGAGCATCTCATAGAAGAGACCGATGCTCGTCTTCTGCCCGCAGAGGGGGTCGGCGATGTAAGAATCGACGTTGTTGTCGCTCGCGCTGAGCCAGTCGACCTCGGTGCGGTTGGGCGCGAACGCCTTGTTGTAAGCACCGAAAGCCAGCGCCTCCACGCGCGGAGAGTGCGCCTTGAAGCCGTGGAGCTTGCCCGCGGCCTTGGCAATGGCGCGCCCGCCCGCGACGATTGCGGGGGACTGGTGCCCCGTGCCCATGATGATGGCGGCGTCAACGGTGCCGGGGTAGCGGATGAGATAGGTGCGCGTTAAAAACGAGCCCATCGAGTGGCCCATGAGAAAATAGGGAACATCGGGGTATTTTTCCTTCGTGCGGCAGCGCAGGGCGTACATGTCGTCCACAACATGCTTCCAGCCGTCGCGCGGGCCGAAGTAGAGCGTGTCGGTGTCCTTTTCGGCGGAAAGGCCATGACCGAGGTGGTCGTTCGCCACGACGGCAAAGCCATGCTCGGTCATGAATTCGGCAAACGGTGCATAGCGCATGCCGTATTCCGCCACGCCGTGCGCGATCTGTAAAACGCCGATGATCTCACCGCTCTCGGGTGTCCACTCCGCCGCGTGAATGCGCGAGGAGCCGTCCGACGAGGGGAAGTAAAATTCCCTGCAAATAGCCATGGCGCAAAACCCTCCTGCATGATATAATCTTATTCATTAGTATAGCATAAGGCGGTCCAAATGAACAAGGGGGTATCTTCATGCAGCGGTATATTTTGGCGCTCGATCAGGGAACGACCAGCTCGCGCGCCATTCTGTTCGGGCGCGACGGCAGCGTCGGCGGACACGCGCAGCAGCCGTTTCAGCAGTATTATCCGCAGCCCGGCTGGGTCGAGCACGACCCGAACGAGATTTGGGAGAGCGAGCGCGCCGTTGCCGCGCAGGCCTTGCGCGAATCGGGCCTTGGCCGCGCGGTCGCGGCGATCGGCATCACGAACCAGCGCGAGACGACGATTCTTTGGGATCGCGCGACGGGCGAGCCCATCCACAACGCCATCGTCTGGCAGTGCCGCCGCACGGCGGACATCGCGGATGCCCTTCGCGAAAAGCGCGGCGTGAGCGAGCTTGTGGCCGAGAAAACGGGATTGCACATCGACGCCTACTTTTCCGCGACGAAGATCAAGTGGCTGCTCGACCACGTCCCCGGCGCGCGGGAAAGGGCCGAGCGCGGCGAAATTTTATTCGGTACGGTGGAGACATGGCTCATCTGGAGGCTGACGGGCGGCAAGGTCCACGTGACGGACTACTCGAACGCCAGCCGCACGATGCTCTTCAACATCCACACGCTTTCGTGGGATGAAGAGCTCTGCGCGCTGCTGGACATTCCGATGAACATTCTGCCGCGTCCCGTGTCCAACTCCGAGGTCTACGGCACGGTGGCGGAGGGCATCGAAGGGCTCGAAGAGCTCGCGGGCGTGCCGATCTGCGGCGCGGCGGGTGACCAGCAGGCGGCGCTGTTCGGGCAGGGCTGCTTTACGCGCGGACAGGCGAAGAACACCTACGGCACGGGCTGCTTCACGCTGATGAACGTCGGCGGCGCGCCGGTGCGCTCGCGCGCGGGACTGGTGACGACGGTGGGCTGGAGCTTAAACGGCGAGACGACCTACGCGCTCGAGGGCAGCGTCTTCAATGCGGGCTCGGCCATTCAATGGCTGCGCGACGAGCTGCAAGTCATTTCGACCTCGCACGAGTGCGACATTCTGGCAGAATCCGTTCCCGACAGCGGCGGCATTTACTTAGTGCCCGCATTCACGGGCCTCGGTGCGCCGTATTGGGATATGTATGCGCGCGGCTGCGTCGTGGGCATCACGCGCGGCACGACGAAGGCGCACTTCGCCCGCGCAGTGCTCGAATCCATCGCCTATCAGGTCACCGACCTGATGACCGCCATGCGGCAGGACGCCGGCTGCGAGATCTCCCTTCTGCGTGTCGACGGCGGCGCGAGCGTCAGCGATTTGATGATGCAGTTTCAGGCGGATTTGCTGCGCATTCCGGTCGACCGGCCCGCGATGGTCGAGACGACGGCGTTTGGCGCGGCATCGCTCGCGGGTCTGGCCGCGGGCGTGTGGAAGGACTTGGACGAGCTGAGCACTCTCCGGTGCAGCGAGCGCGTCTTCACCCCCGAGCGGGCGCAGTACGAGTGTGAGGAGCTGTACCGCGGCTGGAAGCGCGCCGTCGGCTGCGCGCAGGGCTGGGTCGAGAAAAAGTGAACGCTGTCACAAAAAATTTATACTTTTGTCGTAAATTATCCATTGAAATGAAAGCCCCGGTAGCTTATACTGTCAATAACAAACCCGAGGACACGGTTTGAAAGGAGAAAGTATTATGGCATTTTTCGATAACTTCAGCAAGAAGGTTCAGGACGTCGCGTTCGTGGCGACTGAGAAGGCACAGCAGGTCGCGGCCGTTGCCGGTGAAAAGGCAAATGCCGTTGCCGATAAGGCCAAGACCGAGTATGAGATGGCATCTGAGCGCCGCAGCATGGACAAGAACTACCGCGCCATCGGCGAGTGGTATGTCTCCACGCTCGAGGGTGACGCGCCCGAAGCGGTCGCCGATATCGTCGCGGCCATCAAGGCCTCTCAGGAGAAGCTCGCCGCTTACGAGGCCGCCAAGGCTGAGGCTGCCGCTGCCAAGAAGGCGCAGGAGCCCATCATCAAGGTGACCATCGAGAAGGACGCGAAAGAGGAAGCGCCCGCTGCGGAGGAACCCAAGGAGCCTTCCGAAGCCGAGGAGACCAAGGAGGACTAAATCCTTCCCAATGTGCGGCGCAGCTCTGGCTGCGCCGTTTTTTCCAGCTTAGGGCAAATCTGGTCTGCATAATTTGTTTTGTTTTGACTATATGAATAATACCAGGACGGGATATAATACGGCCAACAACCAAAACAAAGGAGCACCCGATCATGAACGATAAAAAGATCAGAAAGCTTGTCCTTGCCGCATTGCTTGCGGCGCTTGTCTGCGTGGCGACGATGGTCGTGCAGATCCCCTCTCCGATGCAGGGCTATGTGAACCTGGGCGACTGCTTCGTGCTGCTGTCCGGCTGGCTGCTGGGCCCCTGGTATGGCTTTGCGGCGGGCGGCATCGGCTCGATGCTGGCGGATATCTTCCTCGGCTACGGCCACTATGCGCCCGGCACGCTCGTCATCAAGGGTCTTATGGCGCTCATCGCCGCGCTGGTGTATGAAAAGATGGGCCGCACTGCGACCTCCCGCATCGCCGGCGGCGTTGTGAGCGAGATCATCATGGTGCTCGGCTATTTCGGCTACGCTTCTCTCCTGCTGGGCAAGGGCCTTGCCGCTGCGGCAAGCATCCCCGGCAACATCTTCCAGGGTGCGGTCGGCCTCGTGGTCGGCGTGCTGCTGGTCACGGTGCTTGAGCGCGCCAAGGTGACGGAGAAGCTGGCATAATAAATTTCTAAAGAGGTGTCAGATCATGGCGGGAATCGTACATGAGGTAGAAAATCATCGTCTGGTGGAACAGGCGGAGCAGGAGGCGGCAGAGGCGGCGCGCGAGCTTGCGGAGATCGCACATCTGCGCCGCGGACAGATCGTCGTCATCGGCTGCAGCACGAGCGAGGTCGTGGGCCATCAGGTTGGCAGCTGGTCGACGCCGGAGGTGGCGGACGCCATCTTCCGAGGGCTCTCCAGCGTATTTTCGCCCATGGGCGTGTATCTTGCCGCGCAGTGCTGCGAGCATTTGAACCGCGCGCTGATCGTGGAGCACGAGGCTGTGCCGAACGGCGAGATTGTCAACGTCCTGCCTCAGCCCAAGGCGGGCAGCTCGTTTGCGACGGCCGCGTACAAAGCGTTCCGCCATCCCGTGGCGCTCGAAGAGATACACGCCGACGCCGGACTTGACATCGGCGGCACGCTGATCGGCATGCACCTCAAAAAGGTCGCCGTTCCCGTTCGCTTGAAGCAGAACCGCATCGGTCAGGCCATTGTGCTGGCCGCGCGGACGCGTCCCAAATTCATCGGCGGCGAGCGTGCGATCTACGATGAGTCTCTCAAAGACGGTTATCCTGATTTCACCGATTGAACCAACACAGCAACAGAAAAAGCGCGATGCCCGATCTCGGGCGTCGCGCTTTTTCGTCGGTTCCTATCAAATTTTTCAGGCGAGGAAGCCCTTGAGAATCGTGTCTTCGGCCTCCTCCTCGGTAAGACCAAGGGTCTGGAGCTTTAAGAGCTGGTCGCCTGCGATCTTGCCGATGGCAGCCTCGTGGATGAGCTGCGCGTCGGTCGAATTTGCGGTGATGGCGGGGATGGATTCGATCGTGGCCTTACCCATGATGATCGAGTCGCACTGCACATGGCCGAAGCACTTGCTGTTGCCGACGACCACGGGGTGGAAGATCTGCTTGGATTCATCCTGCGCAACAGAGCGGGAGATGACGCGGCCGCGCGCATCTTCGCCGTTGAGCTCGATCTCCATGTCGCTCTCGGCGTGCTGTTTGCCGTGGGTGAGAAGACGCTCGGTGATGACGGCCTCGGCGCCCTTGCCGCAGACGATCTTCGTCTTGCGCACGGTGGAGTCGATGCCGCGGATCTGCACGGTCTCCATCTGGATGCTCGCGCCCTCGTCAAGGTAGACAATCGTGGTGGGGTTCATCACGCGAGAACCCTCGCCGTCGCCCTCGCCGTAGTGCTTTTCCACATAGCGTACGTGGGAGTTTTTGGAGACGTAGAACGTGTGGACGCCGTCGTGGCGGCTCTCGTTGCAGCCGGAGTTGTGGATGCCGCAGCCTGCGACGATGTCGACGTCGCAGTTTTCGCCGACGTAGAAGTCGTTGTAGACCATTTCGGTCACGCCGCTCTTGCTGATGATGACGGGGATGTGGCACTGCTCGCCCTTTGTGCCGTCCTTGATGCGGATGATGATGCCGCTTTTGCCCTCGGGCTGCGGGTCGATGGCGATGTGCTCGGTGGATTGGCGCGCCTCGCATCCGCTGTCCTTTCGAATGTTGAACGCGCCGACGGGCTTGCCCGTCAGGTCGGCGATCTTTTCAAGCAGGGAAGCGTCGATTTCGGTGATCATATTGTGTACTACCTCCTTACTTGTTCAGCACCGGGCAGGAGCCCAGCGTGTCCGCCATGATGAGCGGGAAAATTTCTTCTGTGCTGCCGCGGTGCTTGAGCTCGCCGCCGCCCACGACGACGATCTCGTCGGCGAGCTGGATGATGCGCTCCTGATGCGAGATGATGATCATCGTCGCAAGCTCGCGCTGGCGCAACTGTTCGAACGTCTCAGTCAGGCGGGCGAAGCTCCACAGGTCGATGCCGGCCTCAGGCTCGTCGAAGATCATCAGCTCGCTGCCGCGGGCAAGGAGCGTTGCGATCTCGATGCGCTTGACCTCGCCGCCGGAGAGGGAGACGTCGACCTCGCGGTCGAGATAGTCGTTGGCGCAGAGGCCTACCTGCGTGAGGTACTTGCAGCACTTGTCCTTGCTGAGGTTTTCGTCGCCCGAGGCAATGGTCAGCAGGTTGCGCACCGTAATGCCCTTGAAGCGCGGCGGTTGCTGAAAGCCGTAGCTGATGCCGAGTTTCGCACGCTCGGTGATGCCAAGGTGCGTGATGTCCTGACCGTTGAAGAGGATCTGGCCGCCTGTCGGCGTGACAAGGCCCATGATGACCTTGGCGAGCGTCGTCTTGCCGCCGCCGTTGGGGCCGGTGAAGACGATGAGCTTGCGGTCAGGAATGTCGATGGAAATGTCGTTTAAGATCGTCTGCTCTCCCTCAGGGGTGGAGACGGTATAGGTGATGTGCTTCAGTTCCAGCATGAAAAGAAGACCTCCTTACAGAAACTACCATTGCTTGTCTTTAGTATGGACCGGATGGCAGAGAATGAAAAGTTGCAAATGCAACAAAATGTGCAAAAATACAAAACAAATGTAGTTTACCAGAAAAAATGGAAAAAATCAACGAGAGAGGTGTGATTTTCAAGATTTTCTTTTTCCCTGCGGGAAATAGGGAAATATCGGCTCTGCACGCCTGAAAAATGCACGCATAGGATAGAGACGAGAACCGTTCCGGAAAGGGGAAGAAGAACATGACGGAAATAAAAAAGCCTTGCGCCTGCGACTATGAAGCGTGCCGCGAGGTGTGGAAGCGCGTCGCGCCGGGGGAGGACCCGTACCCGATGGCGGACAATGCAAACACACAGATGAGCGCACAGGATAGCGAGCTCACGCTCCCGGGCGCGGAGGCGGACCCTTGCTGCATGGGCAGCGATGCGAGCGTATCGGTCGAGGTGCTGCAGGGCTTTCTGCGCGAGGAGCTCGGCGACGCGCAGGTGTACGCGTATCTCTCCTCGTGCACGCCGCGGCGCGAGATGGCGCGAGCCTTCCGCGCGCTGAGCGAGGACGAGAAGCGCCACGCGCGCGATCTGGCTGCCGCGATCTACTTAATCACCGGCAAGGCCTACTGCCCGCGCGTGTGCGTGGAGCAGCCGGATACGTGCGACCTCTGCGCGCTGCTGCGCAGCCTCTACCATGCGGAGGCCTGTGCGGGCTACAATTACGCCCGCGCGGGAGAGGAGACGCTGGACCTGTGCCTCAGCAAGCTGTTTGCGGCGATGAGCGAAGACGAATACCGCCACGCAGAGCTCTTGATGAAGCTCCTCGGGCGGAAGATGAACGTCTGACGGGCAGAAAAAAGCGGAGCAGGAGAAATCCTGCTCCGCTTTGCTGTGCTTGGGTCATTCAATCGAGATGATATAGTAATAGACCGGCTGGCCGCCGCAGATCAGATTGACCTCGGCATCCGGGCACTTGCGGGTGAAGGCGTCGCACGCCTTGCGCGCGTCCTCTTCATTCACATCCTCGCCGTAGAAGACGGTGATGAACTCCGCTTCGCGGGACGCTGCCTCGTCGGAGAGCCCGTCGAGCAGCGCGGAGACGTCGCGGTCGGTGCCGAGCAGCTTGCCGTCCAGAAGTGCCAGATAATCGCCCTCGTGGATGTCGAAGCCGTCAAAATCGGAATTGCGCGCGGCGTAGGTGATCTGCGCGGTGGAGACGCACTGCGCGGCGTCCGTCATCGCCTTGGCGATGACGTCTGCGTCGCTCATGTCGGGATCGACGGCCATCATCGCGCTCACGCCCTGCGGGATGGAGGCGGTTGGGATGACCACGACGGTCTTCTCCGTCAGGCCGATGCACTGCTGTGCGGCCATGATGATGTTCTTGTTGTTCGGCAGCACGAAAACGGTGTGCGCGGGGACCTTTTTGATCTCCTTGAGGATGCTCTCGGTCGAGGGATTCATGGTTTGTCCGCCGCTGATGACGCCGTCGGCGCCAAGGTCGGTGAAGACGTTCGCAAGGCCCTCACCCGCGCAGACCGCGAGGAAGCCAAAGTCCTTTTCGGGCTCGGCTTCACCGGCATTTTCGTGCTCGGCGGCTTCGAGCTCCTGCTCGATGGCCTCAAGGTCGTCGGTGGACTGGGCCTTGCCGCCGGCGGCGAGCTGCTGGGCCTGCGTGCGCATGTTCTCGATCTTCGCAAGCTCGAGCGTGCCGTACTTCTGCGCCTCGGTCAGCGCCTCGCCCGGAATGTCGGTGTGAACGTGGACTTTGAAAGCCTCGTCGTCCTCGCCGATGACGAGCGAATCGCCGATGCCGTCGAGGAAGCGGCGGAACGGCTCAATGCTGCGCCCGCTCTTGCGGACGATGAACACGGTGTCGAACGTGAAGGTGATGTCCTCTTCGTTGAGCATGGCAAAATCGGCCTTCTCCTGTGCATTCTCTTCGGTGAGCTCGGGGCGCTCCTCGCCGCGCAGCGCGCTGAGCATACCGCCGAGAATCAGCAGGAAGCCCTTGCCGCCCGCGTCGACGACGCCGGCCTTTTTGAGAACGGGGTTCATGTCAGTCGTCTGCGCGAGCGTGATCTCGCCCTGGGCGATGGCCTGCTCGATGACGTACTCGACGCTGTTGTGCTCCTCGGCCGCGTTCACGGCGCGCTCGGCAGCGAGACGCGAAACGGTCAGGATCGTGCCCTCAGCGGGCTTCATCACGGCGTTATACGCCGCGGCGACACCCTCCTGAAGCGCGGCGGCAAACGCCGCGCCGTCGGCCTCCTTGCAGCCCTTGAGCTCCTTGGCGATGCCGCGGAAGAGAAGCGACAGAATGACGCCGGAGTTGCCGCGCGCGCCGCGCAGCAGCGCGGACGCCGTGACAGAGGCGGCCTGATCGACCGTCGCGGGCTCGATCTTCTTGAGCTCCTGCGCCGCGGTCTGGATGGTAAGACTCATGTTCGTGCCCGTGTCGCCGTCGGGAACGGGGAATACATTCAAATCATTGATAGCTTGCTGTGCCTGTGCGATGGAGACGGTGCCGAAGAGCAGCATCTCCTTGAACATGGCACCATTGATGGTATCGTGCATAGGATGATGTCCTCCTCGGTTTTTACATATTCATGCTGTCGACGCAAACGTCGATGCTGCGGATGCTTGCGCCGGTGTTTTCGCTGACCATATAGCGCACCTGATTGATGATGGAGCGGCAGACGGCGGCGATGTTCACGCCGTGCTCCACAACGATGTGCAGCTCGATGGAAATGTCCCCTTCTTCGTGGGGAATGATGCGCACGCCCTTGCTCATCGCCTCGCGGCGCAGCAGGTGGACGAGCCCGTCGGTCATCGAGCGGTAGGCCATGCCCTTGACGCCAAAGCAGCTCGTGGCCGCGGCGCCGGTGATATTAGACAGGGCGGCGTCGGAAATGCTGACTTCGCCCTTTTCGGTTTGTAGCCTGATCATGGAAGATACTCCTTTCTCCCTGGTCGATATGATATGACTATATCATTATATACGAAGCGGTGCAGAATAACAAGAGAAAATATTTTGCGTAAAATGCGGGAAAATGTCAAGGACTCTATTGAAAATAAACGGAAATTCACGTATTATGGAAACTAACGAGTTCAGTGCGCCCGCTTTGGGCGCTGCGGAGGGATAAACATGAGAGTCATCACAGGCTCGGCGCGCGGACGGCGGCTGGGCGAGCTCAAGGGCATGGAGACCCGCCCGACGACCGACAAGGTCAAGGAAAGTATTTTTAATTGTATCCAGTTCGACGTGGAGGATGCGCGCGTGCTCGATCTTTTTGCGGGCACGGGGCAGCTCGGCATCGAGGCGCTCTCGCGTGGGGCAAAAAGCGCGCTTTTTGTTGACAAGCGTGCAGACGCGGTCAAGCTCGTGCGCGAAAATCTCGCGCTGTGCCATCTGGAAGAAAACGCGCAGGTCATCTGCGGTGATTCACTCGCCGCGCTCGGCACGCAGAGCGGGAGGTTCGACATCATCTTCCTCGATCCGCCGTACGAAAGCGGACTTTTGGAGCAGGCGATGGAAAAGATCGCGCAGTTTGACATTTTATCACCCCATGGTATAATGGTCGCGGAAAGTCCGCAGAACCAGACGCTTCCCGAGCTTCCCGCGCCGTACGGACTGTATCGCGAGTACCGCTACGGCAAGATCAAGGTGAGCATCTATCACCGCGCGGTGGAGGAAGAGGCATGAAGATCGCAGTGTTTCCCGGCTCGTTCGACCCTGTGACAATCGGGCATCAGGACATTATCGCGCGCGCATCGAAGCTCTTTGACCGCGTGTATGTGTCCATCGTGCCGAACGGGACGAAGACGCACCCAATGTTCACCGACGAGCAGAAGCTCGCGCTCATGCGCGCGAGCGTCGAGGAGTTCCCCAATGTGGAAGCTGAGCTCGGCGGCGGACTTTTGACCGACTACGCGCTGCGCAAAAACGCGCAGTTTCTCGTGCGCGGTGTGCGCAACAGCGTGGATTTTGACGCCGAGCAGCAGCTTTCGCTCATCTATCGCGATGTGTCGGACGGCGCGCTCGAAACGGTGCTGCTGATCGCGGAGCCGAAGTTTCAGCACATCAGCTCCACGATGGTGCGCGAGATGATCAAATACGGACAAGACCTTGAAAAATATATGCCGCTGCGCGCGGCGGAGCTTGTGAAAGGATGGAGAGAAGACCATGGCGAACAATGATGTGCAGCATCTTTTGGATATGCTTTACGAGATGATCGACGGCGCGAAGAACGCGCCGCTGACGAGCGACAAGTGCATTCTGAACCGCGACGAGGCGCTCGACCTGCTCGACGAGATCCGCGCCCAGCTCCCGGTGGAGATTTCCCGCGCGCAGGAGCTCATCCGCGCAAAGGAGGACTATGTCAAGGCCGCCAAGCGCGACGTCGAGCGCATGATGCAGCAGGCCGAGCAGGACGCGAAGAACAAGGTCTCCGAGACCGAGGTGCTCGGTATCGCCCGCGAAAAGAGCCACGAGATCATCAAAAAGGCCGAGGACCGCTCGCGCGAAATGTACCGCGTGGCCAACGAGTACACCGAGGATGCGCTGCGCCGCACCGAGGAGGCCATCCAGATGGCGCTCGAGGAGGTCAAGCAGTCCCGCGTGCGCTTCCGTGCCGCCTCTGCCGAGCAGATGCAGAAACGCCGCGAGGAACTGGCACAGTCGGCTGAAAAGCAGACGCAGAACGGATAATAATTTGTCAAAAGTGACAAAAACCGACACAATTGGTAGACATAATCTATATTTGGGTATAGCATAAAGAGCCGCCACAAGATATTGTGGCGGCTCTTTTTTGCTCAAAACCAAAGTAGAACATGCGTTTTAAAAATACGGTGCGCTGGCCGAATTTTCACAGGAAAAAGCGGTAAAAGGCTTGAAATCTCAGGGAAATTTCTGCTTGCATTTTTTATGTGAATCTCGTATACTCAAAACAAAGGTGGGGGAAAGTGGTGTATCATACCATGAAAATGGCTTACTTTCCCACATAAGCATCAGATCGGACGCGGCACGGCTTTTTCCAAAATGAAGAAAAGGCCGCGCTTTCGTGCCCTCTGTATGCGAAAATGCACAGAAAAAGGGGGTCAGCCGCCGTGACGGGTCAGTATCAGCACACGATCGACGCCAAGGGGCGGCTCTTTATCCCCGCGAAGCTGCGCGAGGAGCTCGGCGACACGTTTTATGTCACCATGGGCATGGACTCCTGCCTGAGCATCTATTCCGATGCCTCCTGGGCGCGCTTCACCGAAAAGTTTGAAAGCCTGCCCTACACGAAGACCAAGGCCATGCGCCCGCTCTTCGCCAACGCCGCCAAGTGCGAGCCCGACGCGCAGGGGCGCATCGTCCTGCCGCAGAAGCTCAGAGCCTACGCCCACCTTGAAAAAGACGTGGTCGTGATCGGTGTTTCGAACCGCGCCGAGATCTGGAATGCGGAGAAGTGGGCAGAGATCGAGGCCGAGGAGCTCAATCCCGAGAATCTGGCCGCCGTGATGGAAGAGCTGGGATTCTGATATGGAAGAGAACTACGGCCATAAGCCGGTACTGCTGCACGAGTGCCTCGGCGCGCTCGCCATCAAGCCCGACGGCATCTATGTGGACGGCACGCTCGGCCGCGCCGGACATTCGCTCGAGATCGTGCGCCGCCTGACGACGGGCCGCCTCATCGCGCTGGATCGCGACGAGACCGCGATCGAAGCGGCGAACCGCCGCCTCGGCGGTTATTTGGACAAGGTCACGCTCGTCCACAGCAATTTCAGCGCGCTCGACTCCGTTTTGTACGAGCTGGGCGTCCACGGCGTGGACGGGATGCTTTTTGACTTAGGCGTTTCCTCCCCGCAGCTCGACGAAGCGCAGCGCGGGTTTTCCTACAAGCAGGACGCGCCGCTCGATATGCGCATGGACGAATCCGCCGCACTGACCGCGCGCGAGGTCGTGAATACCTATTCTTATGAAGAGCTGCGCCGCATCCTCTTTGAATACGGCGAGGAGCGCTATGCGCCCGCCATCGCGAAGAGAATTTGCCAGCACCGCGAGCAAAAGCCCATCGAAACGACGCTTGAGCTCGCCGATATCATCCGTTCGGCCATGCCCGCGAGCGCACTGCGCGAAAAGCAGCACCCTGCCAAGCGCAGCTTTCAGGCCATCCGCATTGCCGTGAACGACGAGCTGGGCGAGCTTCCGCCGATGCTTGACGCGGCGGAGAAAAATCTGAAACCGGGCGGACGGCTCGCGGTCATCACGTTCCACTCGCTCGAAGACCGCATCGTCAAGAAGAAATTACAGGAGCTTGCACAGGGCTGCATCTGCCCGCCGGAATTTCCGGTGTGCGTGTGCGGACGAAAGCCAAAGGTCAAGCTCATCACAAGAAAGCCCATCGTTTCGGGCGAAGAAGAACTCGCAGAGAATCCCCGTGCCCGCAGCGCCAAGCTGCGCGTCGCGGAAAAGTGCTGACAACAGCCGAAAATACGCAAAAGAAAGGAGATCGCCATGGCCAGCCGCAGAGAGCAGAACATGAAATACCGCCGCTACAGCGGACGAGTCAATGGCAATCTCGCTTACGATCCCGCCTACGAAGAGCGCCAGCGCAGGCTGCGCCGCGAGCGTGAATACGAGCGCGAGCACGAGCGTCAGCGCGAGGAATTCATGCGTCCCCCGCAGCGGAAGGTGCAGAAAAAGGCTGCGCCCGTCCGCCGTCAACGCGAAAAGGTCTCGCTCGGCACGCTGTGCGGCTTTATGGCGCTGGCCGCAATGGTCGCGCTGATGATCATGTGCCGCGCACAGCTGACGGAAATCTCCGCGCAGGTCGTCTCCGTGCAGAAGGAGATCTCCGCGCTCGAGGACGAGCATGTCGCGCTGCTCACGCGCTACGAAAAAACCTTTGACCTCACCACCATCAAGGAGGCGGCGGCCGCGGCCGGTATGGCCAAGCCCAGCGCCTCGCAGGTCTACTACATCGACCTGTCGGAGCCCGACAGCGTGGTCGTCTACCAGCAGAAGAGCCCGAACGTTTTGTCGCGGGTGCTCACGTCGCTTGGCAACGGCGTATGCGCAGTGGTGGAATATTTCAAATGAGCGAAGCTATACATAAGGAGTAAGGAGCTTCCTTACTCCTTTTCCATCTTTAAGGAGGATGAACGACTGTGGCACCACGCCCCCAGAACCAGAAAAGACGGCCCGAATCCGCGCGCCGCGCAAACCGCATCATTCAGACAAGAACGCTGCTGCTTCTGGGCGTGTTCGGCGTGCTGACGTTTGTGCTGCTCTTTACCCAGCTCTATCACTGGCAGATCACCGAGCATGACGAGCTCCAGTCCGTCGCCGTGCGCCAGCAAACGCTGCGCACCACGGTGGAGGCGAGCCGCGGCACGATCTACGATCGAAACGGCACCATCCTCGCGATGTCCGCCTCGGCGGAGGATATTTTCATCTCTCCGAAGGAGATCATCGAAAACGATCAGGATCAAAACCTGATCGCGGGCGGCCTTGCTGAAATTCTGGACCTTGACCCCGCTGACATCCTCAAAAAGATGGAGAAAACGAACTCGCAGTACGAAGAACTCAAGAAAAAAGCGGACGATGAGCTCGCCGACAAGGTGCGCGAATTCATCAATGAGAACGACCTCAAGGGCGTTTTCATTCGTCCGACGAGCAAGAGGACCTATCCCAAGGGGACGCTCGCCTCACAGGTCATCGGCTTTACCAATGACCTCGGCGGCGCGATGGGCCTTGAGGCGGCGTACAACGATGAGCTGACCGGTGAGAACGGTATGGTCGTCACCGCGCGCGACCGCGACGGCCGCTCCGTGCTCTACCAGTACGACCAGTATTTCGACGCGGAAAACGGCTGCGACCTGCACACGACGCTCGACACGACCATCCAGTATTACCTTGAGAAAGGTGTGCAGGAGCTCGAGGCGCGCTTCGGCACCGGCAAGGGCGCCGAGGGTATCGTCATGGACGTCAACACCGGCGCGGTGCTGGCGATGGCGTCGCTGCCGACCTACGACTTGAATTCCCCCGGCACGGTCTACAACGACTTTCTGACCTCCGGCATGACGGAGGAGCAGGTCCTCGAAAACATGAGAGACCTTCTCAACAAGCAGTGGCGCAGCAAGGCCATCAACGACACCTACGAGCCGGGCTCCACGTTCAAAACGCTCACGCTCGCCATGGCGCTTGAGGAAAACGTTGTCGACCTGAACACGGGCTTCTATTGCAGCGGCAGCGTAAAGATCGAGGGCGAGACCATCAACTGCTCCAAGCGCGCGCCCGGTCACGGCCAGCAAAACCTGACGCAGGCGTTCGCCAACTCCTGCAACCCCGCGTTCATCAACATCGGCCTTCGCATCGGCAACGACAAGTTCTACCAGTACATGCTGGACTTCGGCCTGACGGAGAAGACCGGCATCGACACCACGGGCGAGGCCAGCGGCTTCGTCAACAGCGAAATTAAATATTCGACGCTGGCGCTGGCGTGCTACGCCTTCGGCCAGAACTTCAACGTCACGCCCATCGCGCTGCTGGCGGCGCAGTGCGCCTGCGTCAACGGCGGCTACCTCTATACACCCTATCTTGTCGAAGAGATCACCGACCAGGACGGCAACGTCGTCTCCAAGCACGACTCCACGCCCATCCGCCAGGTCGTCTCCGAGGAGACGTCCGCGCTCGTGCGCGACATTATGGAGTACGAGGTCACAAGCGGCACGGGCAAGAACGGTCAGGTCGCGGGCTACCGCATCGGCGGCAAGACCGGCACGGCCGATAAGGTCGGCGGCGGCGTCATCGTCTCGTTCGTGTGCTTCGCCCCCGCGGATGACCCACAGGTGATGATGCTCCTGACGCTCGACGAGCCGAGCAAGTGGACCGGTACCTACGTTTCCGGCGGTAACATGGTCGCCCCCGTGGCGAGTTCCGTCATGGGCGAGATCCTGCCGTATCTCGGCATTGAGCCGAGCTACACTGCTGAAGAGCTCGTCGGCGCGGATAAGACTGTGCCGAACGTCGTCGGCCTCAGCAAGGATGCGGCGGCCGAGCGCCTGAGCGCGAACGGCTTCAGCTTCCGCACCGTCGGCAGCGGTGATACCGTCACCGACCAGACGCCCGCAGGCGGAGCGATCGTGCCGAACAGCGCGGAGATCATCCTCTACCTCGGCGCGGAGAAGTCGACTGACAAGTGCATCGTCCCGAACGTCGTGGGCGACAGCGCCGCGACCGCGAACCAGAAGATCGTGAACGCGGGGCTCATCATGGGCGTTTCCGGCGCGACGAACGCAAGCTCGTCCACGGTGCGCGCCATCTCACAGAGCATCGCCGCGGGCACGGAGGTCGAGGCCGGTACGGTCGTGCGCGTCCAGTTCAGCGACAGCTCGGTGCGCGACTAAAGACAGCAAGACCCAATTCCGAAAGGAATTTTTCAAACGCAGTTATCTGAGCTTATTTCCGCATTAGAAGACAAAACGGTGCATGCGCCGCCTGACCTGATAGTCAGCGGCCTTGCGCTCGATTCCCGCAAGGTAGAAGAGGGATTCCTCTTCTTCGCCCTGCCGGGGGAGAAGGAGGACGGCGGCGAGTTTATCGCTGAAGCCAAAGCGCGCGGCGCGGCCTGCGCCGTGTGCGAGCATCCGCCGGAGACGGAAATTCCCTATATCTTAGTGCCAGATGCGCACAAAGCGCTTGCGCTTTGCGCGGCGGTATGGTATGGTACTCCGGCGGGAAAACTCACCGTGGTCGGCGTGACCGGCACAAACGGCAAAACGACCACGACGTATCTTATCAAACAGCTCTTGGAGCGCACAAAGGGCGCGAAGGTCGGCCTGATCGGCACGAATCAGAATTTGATCAGCGACAAGACCATCCCGACCGACCGCACAACGCCCGACGCGCTGACCGTGCAGCGCCTGCTCGCCCAGATGGTCGATGCGGGCTGCACCTATGCCGTGATGGAGGTCTCGTCCCACGCGCTGATGCAGAGCAGGGTAGAAGGAATCCGATTCCGCGTCGGTGTTTTCACGAACCTGACGCAGGATCATCTTGACTACCACGGCACGATGGAGGCCTACTGCGACGCGAAGTCGAGGCTTTTCGACCAGTGCGACATCGCCTGCGTCAACGGCGACGACGCGTGGACGGAGCGCTTGCTCGCCCGCTTTACGGGCGAGCGGATCACATTCGGGCAGGGCATGACGAACGACCTTGTCGGCTGGCGCGCCCGCTACGAAAACGACTGCGTGCGCTTTACCGCCTGCACCGACCTCGACCACGAGGAGACGAGGATCGGCATCCCCGGCGGCTTTTCGCTCTACAATGCGCTCGCGTCGCTTTCTGCCGTGCGGGCGCTCGGCGTGCCGCTTTCCGACGCGGCAAAAGCGCTGACGGAATGTGTCGGCGTTAAGGGGCGGTGCGAGGTCGTACCGCTTGATGCGCCGTTCACCGTCATCATTGACTATGCGCACACGCCCGACGGGCTCAAAAATATTCTCTCCACGGTCTGCGCCTTTGCCGACGGGCGCGTCATCGCGCTCTTTGGCTGCGGGGGAGACCGCGACAGGACAAAGCGACCCCGCATGGGCCGCATCGCCGCGGCGCTCTCGGACTTCGTTGTCCTCACGAGCGACAATCCCCGCACCGAAGACCCTTACGCCATCCTGCGAGATGTGCTCCCCGCCATTTTGGAGAGCAGAACGCCGTTCGCCGTCATCGAAAACCGGCGCGAGGCCATCGGCTTTGCTCTGCGCGAGGCGAAAGCGCGCGACGTCGTCGTCCTCTGCGGCAAGGGGCACGAGACCTATCAGGAGATCGGAACGATAAAATACCACCTCGACGAGAGGGAGGTCGTGCGCGAGAGGTTCGCGCAAGTACAAAGGAAGGACGCCGCCGACGCGGCGAAGGAAAACGAACATGAAGATCATCATTGCCTGCATACTGAGCTTTGCGGTCTCCGCGATCACGGGGAAATTCCTGGTCCCTGAGCTGAGAAAGCTCAAGGCCGGACAGAGCATCCGCGAGGACGGCCCCACATGGCACGCCGGAAAGGCCGGCACGCCGACGATGGGCGGCTTAATGTTCATCCTCGGCATCTTCGTCTCTATCCTGATCTGCGGCTGGAAGGGCATGATGGCGGGGGACTTTGAGCACCTCTACATCTTCTTTTTTGCGCTGATCTTCGGCGGCATCGGCTTTTTAGACGACTTTGAAAAGGTGAAGCACAAGCAGAACCTCGGCCTCACGGCCATCCAGAAGTTCCTGCTCCAGCTCGCCGCGGCGGTCACGTTCCTCTGCCTGATGCGCTTTGAGGGTATGCTGACGCCGAACCTCTACGTGCCGTTTTTCAACACGCAGATCGTCATGAGCTGGTGGGTGTACATGGTATTTGCGGCGTTTGTCATCGTCGGCACGGTCAACGCCGTCAACATCACGGACGGCATCGACGGCTTGGCCGGCAGCGTGACGGTGCCGGTCGGCCTGTTTTTCACCGTGCTCGCCATCTGGTGGCAGGGCTATGAGCAGCTCGGCATTTATGCTGCGGCGCTCGTCGGGGGACTTCTCGGCTTCCTTATCTACAATTTCCACCCCGCCAAGGTCTTTATGGGCGACACAGGCTCGCTGTTCCTCGGCGGCACGGTGGCGGCGCTGGCCTTTGCCTACGATATGCCGCTTGTGCTGATCCCCGTCGGCTTTGTCTACATCTGCGAGACGCTGTCCGACATTTTGCAGGTCATCTACTTCAAAGCCACGCACGGCAAGCGCCTTTTCAAAATGGCACCGCTGCACCACCACTTTGAGCTCTGCGGCTGGAGCGAGGTGAAGCTTGTCGCCGTGTTCACCAGCGTGAGCGCGCTGTGCTGCCTGGCGGCGCTGTTCGGAGTACTCAACAGATTTCATTTTTGAGAAACGGCAAGCCGTTTCTCAAAAATGAGAGGGGATGCGCGGCGCTCTGTGCCTCGCCGCCCTTGGCGGCTCGACACTCACTCTGCGAGAAGTATTTTTCGCCACGCACCGGTCGCGGCGAAAAATGATTAAAAATATTTCGCGCCTGCGGGCGCGAAAGTCTGCGACGCTTGGTTGCAAAATGGAGGCAAACTCGCGCAGAGCGCGAGTTTGCAATCAGTATGAAAGGGGGAAGACTGCATGACCAAGGAAGAACGCTTGCTGCGGCAGGAGCAGCGCGAGCGGGCGAAGGCCATCGAGGCGGCGGCGCGCGAAGCGGGCCGCGGACCGCTGGACCTTCCGTATCTTCTGCTGGTGCTTACGCTCGTGGGCGTGGGCCTCATCATGCTGTTTTCCGCCAGTTTCCCCTCGGCCTACTATGAAGAGGGTAACCCCGCGTACTACCTCATCCGTCAGGGCATTTTTGCGATCCTCGGTATCACGGCGATGTTTATTGTCGGCAAGATCAACTACGAGCGCTACCGCGCGGTGGCGAAGATGCTGCTGATCTTTTCCATCATCCTGCTGGTGCTCGTTCTGATCCCGGGCATCGGCACGGGCCGACTGACGCACGGCGCGCAGCGCTGGATCCGTCTCGGACCCATCCAGTTCCAGCCGTCTGAGATCACCAAAGTCGGCATCATCCTCTATTTTGCCGACAGCATTTCGAAGAAGAAAGACAAAATGGCCACGCTGCGCTACGGCATCGTGCCCTATGTTGCCATCCTCGGCGTGATTGCGGCGCTGATGGCGAAGGAGCCGCATCTTTCCGGTATGGTGCTGCTGCTCGGCATCGGCGCGGTGATGATGTACGTCGGCGGCATCCGCAACTACTGGGTCGGTCTCGGCTTTGCGCTGGTGCTGCTGGTGATCTACGCCTTTGCGACCGGCATCATCACCTACAACTCGAGCCGAATCGACATCTGGCTCGACCCGTTCAACGAAGAGTGGATGCGCGATAAGGGCTATCAGATCCGGCAGAGCTTGCTCTCCATCGGTTCGGGCGGATTGTTCGGACTGGGCCTTGGCAAGAGCCGGCAGAAGTTTCTGTTCCTGCCCGAGGAGCACAACGATTTCATTTTCGCCATCATCTGCGAGGAACTCGGCCTCGTCGGCGCGACGATCATCATGGTCATGTTCGCGCTGCTCATCATCCGCGGCTACTGGATCGCCCTGCACGCGCGCGACCGCTTCGGAAGTCTGCTTGCCGTCGGCGTGACGACGCAGATCGCCTTGCAGGTATTCCTGAACATCGCGGTCGTGACGAACCTGATCCCGAACACGGGCATTTCGCTGCCATTTTTCAGCTACGGCGGCACGGCGCTTGTGATTCAGCTGGCCGAGGTCGGCATCGTACTGAGCGTTTCGCGCCAGATGCGCTGACGCGGGAAGGAGAAAACGGCTATGAAGGTCATCTTTACCTGCGGCGGCACGGCAGGACACGTCAACCCCGCGCTCGCGCTCGCGGGCTATATGCGGGAAAAGGACGCGGGCACGCAGATCTTATTCGTCGGCGCGGAGCGCGGACTGGAGCGCGATTTGATCGCGCACACGGACTATCCGTTCCGTACGGTGAACATTTCATCGTTCCACCGCTCGTTCAAGCCCGCGGAGATCAAGCACAACCTTGTTTCGCTCAAAAATCTCGCCCACGCCGAGCGTGAGGCGAACGCGATCTTGAATGATTTTCACCCCGACCTGATCGTCGGCACCGGCGGCTACGCGAGCTATCCGCTTGTGCGCTACGGCGCAAAGGCGGGCATCCCGACGGCGGTGCACGAGTCGAACATCGTGCCGGGGCTGACGACGCGGCAGTTAGAGCCCCACTGCGACCGCATCATGGTTGGCTTTGAGGACTGCCGCGCGCACTACAAGCACCCCGAAAAGGTGGTCGTGACCGGTACGCCCGTGCGCGGCGACTTCTTCACGATCAGCAAGCAGCAGGCGAAGGAAAAGCTCGGCATGAACGACGGGCGCAAGCTCATCGTCTCGTTCTGGGGCAGCCTCGGGTCGAACGCGATGAACCGCGCGATGGCGGAGTTTCTGGCGCTTGAGAGCGCGAAGGAGCCCTTTTACCATATCCACGGCGTCGGCGAGATCTGCTGGAAGCCGATGCAGCAGTGGATGCACGATGACGGGTTGGAGATCACCGAGCATCCCGCGCTCGACGTGCGCGAGTACATCTACGACATGGCGACTGTCATGCGCGCCGCCGACCTCGTTATCTGCCGCGCGGGCGCGTCCACGCTCAGCGAGCTGACGGCGCTCGGCGTTCCGGCAATACTCGTGCCGTCGCCCAACGTGACGAACCACCATCAGGAGAAGAACGCGGCGCTGCTCGGCGACCACGGCGCGGCGCTGGTGCTGCCGGAAGAGGGCCTTGACGGCAAGAAGCTCTTCGCCGCCGCGGCGGGCATCCTGAACGATCCGCAGCGGATGGAGACGATGTCTCAAAACATGGCGGCGCTCGGCATCCCCGATGCGACCAAGCGCATCTACGACACGGTGATGGCTCTGCTCAAGTGAAAGAGAATAAAAAGGAAGCGAGCCGTGAGGCTCGCTTCCTTTACTTTTGACGCTTTATTCCGCCTTCAAAATGAAGTCCATATAGATGGGATTGTGGTCGGAGTAGCGGTAGCCTGCGTCGACGACATCGGCGGAGACGGCTTCGACGTTGTCGGAGACGAGGAAGCCGTCGACCGTGACGCGGAAGGTCGTCTCCTCGTTGTAGGGTTCATTGGCCGTGCGGCAGGTGGCGACGGGGTGTTCGGGGTCAAACGGCACGACAAGGGAGAGCCCGTCAGGGATCGTTCCCTCGGGGATGGGCTGCGCCCAGGTGTCGTTCTCGCCGCCCGCGACGCCGAAGATCTCGGCAGAATTGCCGAGCAGGTCCTTATTGAAGTCACCGCCCGCGACGCAGTAGTTGCCGTTTTCATATTCCGCCAGCATATCGGCGCAGAGCATTTGCAGCTGCTCGGTCGCGATGGTGCCGTCGGATGTGTAGGCCGAAAGGTGGAGGTTATAGAGCACCAGCTCCCTGCCGTTTTCCATCGGGATGCGGCTGACGGAGTAGCAGCGATCGAGGTCGACAAGCTTCATGATGCCCGTCTCGATCGGCAGCGAACGGCGCACGGCGGAAGAGATCGGGTGGCGCGAGAGCGTCACGATACCGGACTGGTTCGCGCCGTGGGGGTTAATAAGAGGATAGAAGAGGTAGGGACTGTCATAATTCTGCGCGAAGATCTCGTTGAATTCGCTGTTTTCCATCACATCACTGAGATAAGCGTCCTCTGCGATGTGCCAGCTGCGCGTGCCGTCGATGTCGACCTCCTGAAAGAGGGCGAAGTCGGGCGAAAGGTCTTTGACGAGCGAGACCTCGCCGCGCATATTCTCAGCAACGGCCTGCCTGCTGCGGGCGCGGCTCTCCTTGCCGCCGTCCATGAAGAAGCTGTAATCGTCGCTGTACGCGCCGAAGCCCACATTGGCCGACGAAACGCGGTAGGTGACGCCGGTCTGCGGCGCGTCCGCCATCGGTGCGGCAGAGGCGGCGTCACAGTGCACCACGCTGAGCGTCTGCCAGTCCTCCACGCGGTAGTACGCGGCAAAGACATAGATGACGTAAGCCAGCGCGATCAAAACGAGCGCCAACAGAATATAGAGCGCGACTTTGAGCGTTTTTTTCATGAAAAAAGACTCCTTTCGGGGAGAAATACAATAGTCTCATTTTGCCACAAAGCGAGTGGGAAAGCAAGGCAAAAAGAAGTTGACGCGCCGCGGCAAAATGGCTATACTGAAAATGCCTAACTATTGCCCTGCGAAAACCGGCAGTCACCCATTTCCCGCAAAAGCCATACGATGGAAAAGTAATGTGCTTGCGGGAGGGAACATGATGTGTGAGCTGTTGGTAGAGGGCGGGGAGCGCCTGTACGGAGAACTCACGATACAAGGCTCAAAAAACAGTGTGCTGCCGATTTTGGCGGCGACGCTTTTGTGCGCGGACACCTGCGTGATCGAAAATTGTCCGAAGCTGCGGGACGTGGATGCGTCCGTTGCCATTTTGCGGCACTTGGGCTGCTGCACGCACTGGGAGGACAGTGCGCTCGTGGTCGACACAGCGCGCATGGACCGCGCGGTCGTGCCCGACGCACTGATGCGAGAGATGCGCTCGTCGGTCATCTTTCTCGGCGCGATTCTGGCGCGCTGTAAGGAAGCGACGATCTGTTATCCCGGCGGCTGCGAGCTGGGGCCGCGTCCCATTGACCTGCACTTAAGCGCCCTGAGCGCCCTGGGGGCAGAGATCAGGGAGACGGGCGGCGAGCTCAAGTGCCGCGGCGGAACGCTTCTCGGGAGCGATGTGTACTTACCCATGCCGAGCGTGGGCGCGACGGAAAACGCGCTCCTCTGCGCCTGCGGCGCAGACGGCGTGACGACGATCTACAACGCCGCGCGCGAGCCGGAGATCGTCGATTTACAGAACTTTATCAACGCGATGGGCGGCAACGTCCGCGGCGCGGGCGGTTCAATCATCACAGTCGAGGGAAAGCGCGCGCTGCACGGCGGGAAATACCGCATCATCGCCGACCGCATCGTGGGCGCGACGTATCTCTGCGCCGCGGCCTGCTGTGGGGGAGAGGTGCGCCTTCGCGGCGTCGACCCGCGGCCGCTTTCGACTGTGTCCGGCGCGCTGAGCGAGGCGGGCTGCACGGTCAAAAGCGGGGAGGACGATGTTTTCCTCCAAAGTGATGGCAGTCTCAGATCCATCCGCCCTGTGCGCACGGCGCCCTATCCGGGCTTTCCGACGGACGCGCAGCCGGTGCTGATGGCGGCGCTTTTGAAAAGCGCGGGCAGCACCGTTTTTGTAGAGAATATTTTTGAAAACCGTTACCGCCATGTCGACGAGCTTGCGCGCATGGGCGCGGAGGTGCGCGTCGCGGGGCGCGTGGCCGTCGTCACGGGACGCGAGCACCTGCACGGTGCGCGCGTCAAGTGCACCGATCTTCGCGCGGGCGCGGCACTCGTCATCGCGGGATTGCAGGCCGACGGACTCACGCGCATTTCGCGCATTGAGCACATCGACCGCGGCTATGAGAGCATCGAGCGCGACCTTTACGCGCTGGGCGCGCATGTGCGGCGGGAGACGGGTACATAAGCAAACGAAGAAAAAAGGCAGGAAAACTATGGCGTCAAAGCGAAGAAACAGACGGCGCAGGCGGGGAAGAGCCTCTTTCCCGCTGAGACTTTTGTGCCTCGCGGTCGTGATCGCCGCGTTTCTCGGCGCGCTGACGATGTTCTTCCGCATCGATATGATCGTGGTGGAGGGCAACGAGCGCTATACCGAGGAGCAGATCATCGAGGCTGCGGGCGTGCAGAAGGAGCAGAACCTTGTGCTGCTGAACAAATATAAGGTCAAACAATCCATTTTCGACACGCTTCCGTATGTGGAGACCGTTGTCATCAACCGCAAATACCCCGACGCGCTCATTCTGACCGTGACGGAGTGCTCGGCCTCCGCTGCGCTTACGGGCGAAAACGGCACATGGCTCATGAGCGACGAAGGCAAAATTCTGGAGCGCGCGGCGCAGATCCCCGAGGGCTGCGCGCGCGTGACGGGCTGCACGCTCGTCGAGCCCGCGGTCGGCGCGATGGCGGCGTTTGCGGACGAGGATTCGTATAAATTCGAGCGCCTGCTCACGCTGCTGCGCACAGCGGAGGATAAGCAGCTCCTCTCCATGATCGGCGAGATCGACCTGAGCGACGGCACGGCCATCACCTTTACCTATTTGGACCGCTTTACGGTCAAAATGCCCTGGGATGCGGACATTGCCTACAAGCTCGGGAATGTGCGCACGGTGGTGGAGCAGCTTGAAGCCAACCAGACCGGCACGATCAACCTGATGAACGACGGCAGGGCTGACTTCATCCCGGAATAAAGGCGGAAGTTGACGTAAAAAAGTTTCCCCGAAATGGCCGATTGCTATTGACCCCACGGGAAAACCGTAATACAATAATTAAGATAGCAAATACCTGATATTGTGGCGCTTGCAGCGGCAAGTGCCTTGCCCATACAACAGATTGCAGGAGGAACCGACATGGCATTCGGATTGGAGACCGGTCCTGAAAACGTAGTTAAGATCAAGGTCATCGGCGTTGGCGGCGGCGGCAACAATGTGGTCAACCGCATGGTGCGCACCGGTGCGCGCGGCGTCGACTTTGTCGCGGTGAATACAGATAAGCAGGCGCTCAACGTGTCTGCCGCCACTTATAAAATCCAGATCGGCGAAAAGCTGACGCACGGTCAGGGCGCGGGCTCCGACCCTGAGGTCGGCCGCAAGAGCGCCGAGGAGAGCCGCAACCAGATCGCCAAGGCGCTCGAGGACACCGATATGGTCTTCATCACCGCCGGCATGGGCGGCGGCACCGGCACGGGCGGCGCGCCCATTGTTGCCGAGATCGCGCGCGAGGCGGGCATTCTGACCGTCGGCGTCGTGACGAAGCCCTTCGGCTTTGAAGGCCGCCGCCGCATGACGCAGGCGGAAGCGGGCATCGAAGAGCTCAAGACCAAGGTCGACTCGCTCGTCATCATCCCGAACGAGCGCCTCAAGCACGCGACCGACCAGAAGATCACCTTTGCCAACGCATTCGAGATCGCGGACGACGTACTGCGTCAGGCGGTGCAGAGCATCTCCGACCTGATCCGCGACACGGGCTTCATCAACCTCGATTTTGCCGACGTGACCGCCATCATGAAGGATGCAGGCCTTGCCCACATGGGCGTCGGCCGCGCCGCCGGCAAGGGCAAGGCGGAGGACGCTGCCCGCATGGCCGTGGCCAGCCCGCTCATGGAGACGTCGATCAACGGTGCGCGCGGCGTGCTCATCAACATCACCGGCTCCGAGGATATGGGCCTGGAGGATGTCGAGACCGCTGCCAACCTCGTTCAGGAGGCTGCGCATCCGGACGCCAACATCATCTTCGGCGCGAGCTTCGACCCTTCGCTCGACGACGAGATCCGCGTGTCCGTCATCGCCACCGGCTTTGACGAGCCGGGCAAGGCGCAGGCGGAGGCTGCTCCGGCCGCCGCTGCCGCTCCGGCTGCTGCACCTGCTGCCGGTATGTACACCGCCGCTGCGACTGCGGCCACGGCTGCTCCGGCTCCGGCCGCTGCGCCCGCTGCCCCGACTGCCCCGGCTGCCGCTCCGGCTGCGGATGCCGCCGCACCCGCGGAGGAAGATCCGTTCGACAGCATCTTCAAGATCTTCAACTCCAAGTAATTTTGCCATCTGTCCCAAACCGCCTTCGCTCCTTGTGAAGGCGGTTTTTGTATTCTGCGAGAGGAGGCAGTCGATTGAAAGACTGGCGCATTACCCGCGTCCTCACGACCATGGCCGACACATTTCTGACCCGCCGCGTGACGCGCTCGGCGGCTGAGATCGCCTATTACATGGTTATGGCGCTGTTTCCGGTCATTATCTGCATGTACGACCTGCTTGCGCTCATCCTGCGTGACCCGACCGCCGTGCTGCGCATCGTGGAGACGCTCGTGCTCCCGCGGGAGACGCAGGCGCTCGTGTCGGAGTTTCTCATTTATGTGTCCGGCAACACGAGTCAGGTCATGTTCATCGCGGCGCTCTTTGTCATGATCACGAGCGCGTCGGCGGCTTTTCGCGCCATGGCCGCCATCGTCAGCGAGATCCACGGCGATAAGCGCTTCGGCATCGTGAGCAGCACCGTTGTGAGCGTCGCCTTCTCGGTGGCGTTTTTGCTGGTGCTGTATCTGTGCGTCCTGCTCATGCTGACGGGCAAGCGCTTTCTGCTCTGGCTCGATGCACTCATGCCGCGCGTGAGCATCATCTGGTCGTGGACCTGGGTGCGCTTTCTGGTTCTGTTTGCCATTTTGCTGATGATGATCCTCGCTCTCTACCGGCTCACCACGCCGCGCCGGACGCCGCACCTCGTGCTTCCCGGTGCGCTGTTTTCGGCCGTCGGCATCGTGGTGATGAGTATTCTGCTCTCATGGCTGATCGGCAACAGCGCGAAGTATTCACTCGTATACGGGTCGCTTGCCTCGGTCGTGATCCTGCTGTTCTGGTTTCATGTGTTCGGACTGCTGCTCATTCTGGGCGTAGTGCTCAATCATGCGCTCGAGGTAACGGCGCCGCCGAAAAAAGAAGCGTAAAATCTGCTAAGAATGTAATTTTTTATAGTTTACTCGCTTTACAAACCGCATTTTATCACGTAGAATATTCGTTTAAGTGGATGGGAGTGCCGAAAAAGACACTTTTTTAGAGAAAATTTTTCGGAAAACATGTTTTTATGCATTAAAATTTGTTTTCAGGCATTATACTCATGTGGGGTAATCGAATATGCAAAATGACGACAAACGCACAAGCGATATAGGTGCGTCCGATGCGCGACCACCGGATGACGGCCTGATCCTGCGCATTGCGGAGGGGGACACCGCCGCGCTCGAGGTGCTGTATCGCCAAACGTCCGCGTCCGTTTACGGTTTCGCCCTGTCGATCCTGCGCGATCCGACGGCGGCTGAGGACGTGATGCAGGATACGTTCGTGAGCGTGATGCAGTCGGCATCGAGCTATCAGCCGTCGGGCAAGCCGATGGCGTGGCTGCTGACGATCGCGCGCAATCTGGCGCTTATGCGCCTGCGCAAGGCGGAAAATAAGAATATATCTTTTGATGAGCTGTTTCATGTGGAGGATCCGCACAACGCTTATCGGGAGACGGAAAATCATATGGTGCTTGATAAGGTGCTGCGCCTGCTCACGGACAGTGAGCGGCAGATCGTGATGCTGCACGCGCTCTCCGGCCTCAAGCACAGGGAGGTGGCCGACCTGCTGGACATTCCGCAGGCGACGGCGATCTCGCGCTACAACCGCGCGCTGGCAAAGCTGCGCGCGTCGATGGGGGGTGACGGTCTTGACTGAACAGGAAAAGTGCAACGAGCAGCTGCTGCAGCAGCTGCGTGATGATGTTGTAGCCGTGACGCCGGATCCCTGGGACAAGATCCTCGCCCGCGTTCAGGCGGCCGAACAGCCGGAGCCGGAAACGGTCGTCCCGCTGCCGCAGCGCAGCCGTCGCGGCGGCGCATGGCGGCGCTGGGTCGCGGCGGCGGCGGTGTTCCTGCTGGCGGTGCTCGGCGGCGGATTTTACGCCGTGCAGACGCCCGACGGCGTCGCAACGCTGGACGCGAACCCCAGTATTGAGCTGACCGTCAATAAGCTCGGCCGTGTCCTGTCCGTGCGCGCGTGCAATGCCGACGCGCAGGTCGTGCTCGACGAGCTGGAGCTGCGCAACCAGCCGCTGCAGACGGCGGCCGATGCGATCGTTGCCGAGCTGCAGGCAGACGGCTATGTCTCGGCGGATACCAACTCGATCCTCGTCACGGTCGAGGCCGGCAAGGGCGACGCGCGTCTGTGCAGCCGGCTGGCTTCCGCCGTGGAGGATGCACAGAGCGACTGCGGGCTTGCTCCCGCTGTCCTGGCGCAGGTGCTGGAGCCGGATCCTGCGCTGGAGGCCGATGCTGCTGCCATGGGCGTCAGTGCGGGAAAGGCGATGCTCATCCGGCAGATCAGCGCGCAGGTGGAGGATCTCACCGGCGAGGCGCTGGCGGTGCTGCCGATCAACGACCTGAACATTCTCGCGGCGTCCAACCAGGTGGCGCTTGGCGACATGATCTCGATCGGTGCTGCGAGCACCGGCGCATATATCCCATATGATCAGGCCATGGATGCGGCGCTCGCCTGCTGCGGTCTGGATGCGGACAGCGTCACGCAGGCCAGTATGCGCTTCACGCTCATTGACGGCCAGATGGTCATGGAATTCGTGCTCACGGACGGCGAGCATCACTATGTGTGCAGCGTTGACGCACGCACGGCGGAGCTCTGCCGCCTGGCGGGTGACGAACCGCTCAGACCGCAGCCGGCTCCTGTAAAGCCGCAGCCTGCCCCCGTGATGCCGCAGCCGATCCCGGAGCCCATGCCCACGCCGACGCCGACGCCAATACCCACCCCGAGCCCGACGCCGACGCCGACGCCGACACCGATGCCTACCCCGAGCCCGACGCCGGTGCCGACACCGACGCCTACCCCGACCCCGCCTGCGGGCCCGGTCACGCAGGAGCAGGCGCTGAAGATCGCCATTGCGGCGGCCGGCATCTCGGAGAGCGACCTTGCCGCGTGGGAAGTGCAGCTCGATGAGAGCGGCGCGCAGCCTGTCTACCGCGTGACGCTCACGACCGTGTACTACTTCCACCCGCGCTATGTCGTGGCTGTCGACCAGATGACCGGCTCGGTCCTCTCAGTGGAAAAAGTGCAGCATTGATTTGCTCTAAAAAGGACGCATCCGCTTTGGATGCGTCCTTTCTTGCTGTGCCGGAAGCAAAGCAGCCCTCCGCCGCACGGCGGAGGGCTGCTTTGGTGTTCAGGTCATGAACTTTTCGATCGCGAGATTCAGCTCGTCGATGGCCTGCTGGTCGCCGCTCTCCACAGCGTCGGTCAGACAGTGGTCGATGTGATCTTTCAGAATGATCTTCGCCGTGTTGTTCAGCGCCGAGCGCACGGCTGCAAGCTGGATGAGCACTTCGGCGCAGTCACGCCCATCCTCGACCATGCGCTTGACCGACTCCAGATGGCCGATCGCGCGCGCCAGACGATTGATGACCGCCTTGGTCTGCGTATGGGTGTGGGTGTGTCCATGCCCGTGGCTGTGCGCGTGGTCATGTTCATGCATATGCACTTCGCCGTCGTGGCAGTGGGTGATCACGTTCCCGTTTTCGTCCACGTGCGTGTGTACGCCCGCATTGTGCGTTTGATCCGCCATGGTATCATCTCCCTCATATCTTTGCAATTCTACCTTGTTTCGACCGGTTTGTCAACGCCGCGCGGTCAGTAACCGGCCGCCAGCAGGGCGGCGCGCAGCTTTTCGATGGCTTTTTTCTCGATGCGCGACACATACGAGCGGCTGATGCCGCAGCGCTGCGCGGTCTCGCGCTGTGTCAGCGGTTCGCCGCCGCCAATGGCATAGCGCAGGCGGATGATCTCGCGCTCGCGCGCATCGAGTACCTCGCCGATGCAGCGCCGCAGCGCCTGACACATCTCGTCCGACTGCAGGCGGGCGTCCATGTCCTCATCCTCGGACAGGATGTCGAGGAGCGACAGGCTGTTGCCGTCGCCGTCCGTGTCGAGCGCGTCTGAGAGCAGCGTTTCGGCTGCGTTTTTGCGTGTGCTTCGAAAATACATCAGGATCTCGTTTTCCGCGCACTTGCTGGCGTAGGTCGCAAGGCGCACGCCCTTATCCGGACGGTAGGTGTTGATGCCCTTGATGAGCCCGATCGTGCCGATCGAGATCAGGTCGTCCGTGTCGTCGTAGTGCGTGTAGTATTTCTTGATGATGTGCGCCACCAGCCGCAGGTTGCGCTCGATGAGCACGTTGCGCGCCTCCAGATCTCCCTGCAGCCATGCCTCGAGATACTTGCGCTCTTCGGCCTCGCTCAGCGGACGCGGAAATGACCCGCCGGGGCTCAGGCGCAGCATCAAAAATGCACTGCTCATCATCAGCATCAGGGTACTGTACAGCATTTTCAGCCCTCCGTTTCTGCCTGAGGTCATTCTATTCAGCGGCGGCACGTACACTTTCCTGACACACATTTTTTTGCTTGTGCGCAAATACTGCACAACAGAGCGTTGATTACTGGATGAAAATTGACGGGAAGGCGAAGAAAATTTCCCGACATACTTGACAAAATACCCAAAAAGCGTTAATCTTTGAACAACAAAGCCATTTCAATTGGGATTCGGGGAAATGGCCAATGTGTTCAAAATTGAAAGGAGAACATATTATGGATTACAAAACGCTGAGTGTTAAGACGTTCATCGAGGACATGAATGGCAAGGAAGTCATGATGAAGTCCGTTCCGAGCCTGACCAAGTACCCCCTGAAGCTCTTCTACAAGAAGACCGTTGGTGACATCGTGAATCTGGTTCGCAGCAAGAAGCTCGTCCCGGAAGAAGCCATCCAGGCTTTCATCGCCGACGTCGAGGCGCTCTGAGTTATTCGATAAGGTGTGATCCCCCTGCCGGGCGGCAGGGGGATCTTTTTTCGTGCTTTTTGGTTTACATAATGATCGACGCGGACGAAAAATTCAAAAAACGCTTGCGCTGCGGGTGACATTGTGCTACAACGTAAGAAAAGTAATACAAGTTATACCGGAGATGACGCATATGCAGTCCATGCAGGACAAATTCATGGCCACGGTGCGCATCGGCCCGAAGGGGCAGATCGTGATCCCGAAGGAGGTGCGCGATATGTTCGGCCTCGCGCCGGGCGATTCGCTCATTCTGCTGGCTGACCGCGAGCGTGGCATCGCGCTGCAGAGCAGCAGCTATTATGACCGGTTCGTGCGCGCGGTGTTCGATCAGGGCGCAAAGGCCGCGGCGCCGGATGTGCCGGAGGCGGAGACGCAGGTGTTTGCCGCCGCGCTCGCGCAGGAGCTGAAGCGGGAGGACGGACAATGAGCATTCTGGAAGTGGAGGGCCTGTGCAAGACGTATCCGGCGTTTCGGCTGCGCGATGTGTCGTTTGCCGTTGAGCCGGGCGCGATCATGGGCTTCATCGGCCGCAACGGTGCCGGCAAGAGCACGACCATCAAGGCCATGCTCAATCTCGTGCATCCGGACGGCGGCCGCGTGACGATGTTCGGACGGGATTTTTATGCCGATGAGCCAGCCTCTAAGCAGCAGCTCGGCGTGGTGCTCGGCGGCGTGGACTTTTACCCGAATAAAAAGCTGCGCAGCATCACGAACGTGACGCGCACGTTTTACGACCGCTGGGACGAGAACAAATACCGGCACTACCTGTCGCTGTTCGCGCTCGACGAGACGAAGAAGGTCTCGCAGCTCTCGTCCGGTATGCGCGTGAAGTACATGCTCGCGCTCGCGCTCTCGCACGATGCGCGTCTGCTCATTCTCGATGAGCCGACGAGCGGGCTCGACCCCGTGTCGCGCGACGAGCTCATGGAGCTCTTTCGCGGTGTGGTGCAAAGCGGCGAGCGCAGCATCCTGTTTTCGACGCACATCACGTCCGATCTGGAAAAGTGCGCCTCGCACATCACGATGATCAAGGACGGGGAGATCCTGCGCAGCGACACGTGCACCGGCTTTCTCGCGCACTATCGCGCGCAGCTCGGCGACGAGACGCTCTCGCTCGAGGATATTCTCGTGCGCGTGGAAAGGAGAAACTATGACGGCAAGGATTTTCTGTAAGGATCTGCGTCTTGCGGCGCACCCGATGATGTATGTGTTCGCGCTCTTCGGCGCGATGCTGCTCATCCCGAACTATCCGTACACGGTCGCGTTTTTCTATGGCCTGCTCGGCATCTTCTTCACCTTTCTCAACGGCCGCGAGAATAAGGATGTCTATTACTGCGCCGTGCTGCCGGTCACGAAGCGCGAGCAGGTGCGCGCCCGCACATGGATGGTCGTGGCGGTCGAGCTGACGGAGCTTGTGCTCGCGGTGCCGTTTGCGATCTTGTCGGTGCACATCAACCCCAACGGAACGAACCTTGCGGGCATCGATGCAAACGTCGCGCTCTTCGGCGCGGTGCTGCTCATTTTCGGCGTGTTCAATGCGGTGTTCCTGCCGGCGTTTTATAAGACTGCCGTGCGCGTCGGACGTTCGTTCCTGCTGGCGGTCGTCCCGATGACGGTGCTGATGGTGCTGGTTGAGGCGCTGTCGCATTTTCCGGTCGTCGGACCGTATCTCGATGCGGCCGATGCGGCCGGTCAGATGCGTCAGCTTCCGGTGCTGGCTGCGGGCGCGGCGGCATTTGCGCTGCTGTCGTGGCTGGCATTCCGGAGAGCGGCAAAAAACTACGAGCGCGTCGATCTGTGACGGGGGGCTTGCCGGGACGCGAAAAATATGCTATTTTGAAAAGTAGCTTTTGCGAGTTGCTTTTCATTTTTCTGTTTATTTTTGTCCGGGAGGGATCTGCATGAAGAAGAAACGTCTCTGGCTGTCGGTGGCGCTGACGGTGCTGGTCGTCGTGTGCGCCATGCTCATTCTCTCGCGTGTCAACGAGGCGCGCAGCAATGCCGTGCCTACCGCGCCGACGGATCTGATCCTCCCGCCGGATATCCGGACAACGGCGGCGCCGACCCAGAAGACCTATGATGACCTGCCGGATGTGGATATCTCCTCATGGGAGTATCTCATCGCGAGTCAGGCGCATAATATCAGTGACTACGTGCCGGATGTGAGCAAGATCAGCGGCTCGCAGTCCACGTTCGATTCCCGTGCGGTCGATGCGCTCAACGCCCTGCTCAAGGCGGCGCGCAGCGCCGGGTGGAGTCCTTACATCTATTGTGCCTACCGCCCATACCTGACGCAGAAGCAGCAGTACGAGGATCAGGTGAGTGCGTATATGCGCGAGGGTGACACCCGTGACGAGGCCGAGACGGCCGCGGCGCGCGTCGCGGCGCCTCCCGGCACGAGCGACCACCAGACCGGCCTCGGCGCGGACGTGGTCGACCAGTACTATGACTCGCTGAGCGTAGATAAGGTCAACGCGCGCTTTCTGAGCTGGCTCGCCGACAACTGTGCGGACTACGGCTTCGTCATCCGCTACCCGTCGGACAAGGTCAGCATCACCGGCCGCAACGAGCCGTGGCACGTGCGCTACGTCGGCGAGACGGCGGCGAAGTTCATGACCGAGCATAACCTCTGCCTGGAGGAATTTGCGGCGCTGTACCAGTAAGTGCCCCGCAGCACAAAAAAAGGCTTGCATTGTGGAGCGCGGGATGGTATGATATTGCCGTACGAAGGAAGCAGGATTTGACAGAGTGGGCACCCGCCCACTCTTTTTCTTGATGTCTTTCAAAGTGTCAGAAAATGGAATGGTGATGTATGAGTAAATTGACAGACGCTGTCCTCGCGCTGGCCGAGCCTGTGGCCGCGCAGCAGGGATGTGAGATCTGGGACGTGGAATACGTCAAGGAGGCGGGCGGCCGCTATCTGCGTGTGTACATCGACAAGCCGGACGGCGTGTCGATCCAGGACTGTGAGAATTTCAGCCGGGCGCTCGATCCGATCCTCGACGAGGCTGACCCCATTCCCGACAGCTATGTGTTCGAGGTGTCGTCCGCAGGTGCGGAGCGGCAGCTCAAACGGCCGGGCGATTTTGCGCGCTTTCTCGGAGCGCAGGTCGAGGTGCGGCTCTATCAGCCGGTGGACGGCAGCAAGGTGCACATCGGCACGCTCGAGCAGTATGACAACGGCGACGTGACCGTCTCGGACGGCAGGAACAGCCGTGTCTTTCAGAAATCAGCCATCGCACAGGTGCGCCTGCACCTGACCATATAAGGAAAGGGAATTCGACCATGAACGCAGAATTTTTTGATGCAGTTGCAGATATTGAAAAGGAAAAGGGCATCCCGCGCGAATATATGTACGAGAAGATCCGTCAGGCAATGCTGACGGCGTTCCGCAAGGACACGCCCGACTGTGAGGACAATGTGGAGGTCATTCTCGACGAGACGAAAAAGAAGATCGAGATGGTCGTCAAGAAAACGGTCGTCGAGCGCGTCATCGACCCCTATGTTGAGATCAGCGAGGAGGCGGCGCACCGCATCAGCAAGCGCGCCAAGGTCGGCGACATCGTCAGCGTCCCGGTCGAGACCAAGCAGTTCGGCCGCATCGCGGCGCAGGCTGCAAAGCAGGTCATCATTCAGGGTATCCGCGAGGCGGAGCGCGGCATGATCTATGAGGAGTTCAACTCCAAAGAGCATGAGATCCTCACCGGCGTCGTCAACAAGATCGACCCGCGCACCGGCTGCGCGTTTTTGAAGATCAGCTCCAACTCCGACTATACCGAGGCCATGCTTGCCCCGGCGGAGTGCATCCGCGGCGAGGAGCTGCACGAGGGCGACCGCATCAAGGTCTACGTCGTCGAGGTGCGCAACAGCACGCGCGGACCGCAGGTGCTCATCAGCCGCACGCATCCGGGTCTGGTCAAGCGCCTGTTCGAGCTTGGGGTGTCGGATATCTTTGACGGCACGGTCGAGATCAAGTCCATCGCCCGCGAGGCCGGCAGCCGAACGAAGATGGCTGTCTGGGCGGAGGATCCCGTCATCGATCCGATCGGCGCGTGCGTCGGCCCGAAGGGCGGCCGTGTTGCGAGCGTCGTCAACGAGCTCGGCGGCGAGAAGATCGACATCGTCAAGTACAGCGAGGTGCCGGAGGAATTCATTGCGGCCGCGCTCGCACCGTCCGAGGTGCTGGAGGTGACGCTGCTCGACGAGGGTAAGAGCTGCCGCGTCATCGTGCCGGATAACCAGCTCTCGCTCGCCATCGGCAAGGAGGGGCAGAACGCCCGTCTGGCCGCCAAGCTCACCGGCTATAAGATCGACATCAAGCCCGAGAGCGAGGCATAATGCGAAAGGAGGCAGTCACCCATGCCCAAGTCCATTCCACAGCGGCAGTGTGTCGGCTGCCGTGAAAAGAAACCCAAGCCGGAGCTCATCCGGGTGGTGCGCGCGCCCGACGGGGGCATCTCGCTCGATGCGCGCGGCAAGGCAGCGGGGCGCGGCGCGTATCTGTGCCCGGATCCCGAGTGCCTGAAAAAGGCGCGCAAGAGCCGTGCGCTTGAGCGCGCGTTCGATGCGCCGATCCCGGCGGAGATCTATGAGCAGCTCACAGCGGAACTGGAGGTGCTCCGACACGGATAAAGCAGCCAACTATCTCGGCCTCATGCGCAAGGCCGGGCGCATCGCGCTCGGCGAGTATGACGCCGGAGCGGCGGCGCGCGCCGGGCAGGCATGCCTGCTGCTGCTGGCACAGGACGCGTCGGACAATGCGCGCAAGCGCGCCGAGGGCTTTGCCTGCACTGCGCAGGCGCCGCTGCTGCGTCTGCCGTATACGAAGCAGGCGCTGTCCGACCGGCTCGGCAAGACCGGCTGCGCCATCGCTGCCGTCACCGATCCGGGGCTTGCGAAGGCCTTCGTGTCTGCGCTGGCACAGGCAGATCCGGAGCAGTACAGCAACACGGCGGCAGCGCTTGCCGCAAAGACGATATCAGACAAGGGCACGGCGCAGTCAAGCGGCGGGCGCCACGGTAAGAGGAGGAAACAAGTATGAGCGGATTGATTAAATACAGAGTGCATGAGGTGGCAAAGGATTTCAACATGACCTCGAAGGAGATCACGCAGATCCTGACGGATTATGCCACCACTCCGAAAAATCATATGCAGGTGCTCGAGGACGCAGAGCTCAACGACATCTTTGAGTATCTCACCCAGCACCATCAGGCGGCCAGCCTGGAGGAGCTCTACAAAGTGCCCGACCAGCCCAAGGCCAAGCCGCAGGCTGCGCCCGCCGAGGCGCCGAAGAGCGGCGCCGCGCAGCAGCCGGCCGCCCAGACGCAGCAGACCGCGCAGCCGCAGCAGCAGCCCAAGCCGAAGAAGGACGACAAGCCGCACCAGCCGCGTCAGGTGGCGGAGCGCCGCGTCGTCGATACCCGCGGCGCGACGACGAACCTGTCCAAGTACGACCAGCGACTGGACGATCTTGTGCCCGAGCGCGCGCAGAATAAGCGCGGCGGCAAGCAGAAGATCCAGAACCGCAACCGTCAGCGCCCGCAAAACCCCGCCGCCGGCGCCAAGCGCCGTCAGGAGGAGCGCGACAAGATGCAGAAGCTGCAGCTTGAGATCGCCAAAAAGCAGCAGCTCAAGGTGCAGATCCCGGACACGATCTCCGTGGGCGAGCTCGCCTCGCGCATGAAAAAGACCGGTGCCGAGGTCGTGCGCCGTCTCGTGAAGATGGGCGTCATGGCGTCGCTGTCCGACACCATTGATTACGATACCGCCGCACTCGTGGCCATGGAGCTCGGCTGCAAGGTCGAGCACGAGGTCATTGTGACGGTGGAGGAGCGCCTGATCGACGACCGCGAGGACAGCGAGGACGAACTCGTCCCGCGCGCGCCGGTCGTGGTGGTCATGGGTCACGTCGACCACGGCAAGACCAGCCTGCTCGACCGCATCCGCCGCGCAAACGTCGCAGCCGGTGAGGCCGGCGGCATCACGCAGCACATCGGCGCTTACCGCGTCATGGTCAACGGCAAGCCCGTCACCTTCCTCGACACCCCGGGCCACGAGGCGTTCACCTCCATGCGTGCCCGCGGCGCGATGGTCACGGACATCGCCATCCTCGTCGTCGCGGCCGATGACGGCATCATGCCGCAGACGATCGAGTCCATCAACCACGCCAAGGCCGCCGGCATCCCGCTGGTCGTTGCCATCAACAAGATGGACGTGCACGGCGCGAACCCCGACCGCATCAAGCAGCAGCTCACCGAATACGGCCTCGTGCCCGAGGAGTGGGGCGGCGAGACGATCGTCTGCCCGATCTCGGCCAAGACCGGCGAGGGCGTCGACAACCTGCTTGAAAACCTTGTCCTGCTCGCTGAGATCCAGGAACTCAAGGCAAATCCGAACCGCGCCGCCCGCGGCACGGTCATCGAGGCGCGCATGGATAAGGGCCGCGGCCCGATCATGACCGTCCTCGTCCAGAACGGTACGCTCAAGCAGGGCGACATCATCATCGCCGGTACGGCAGTCGGCCGCGTGCGCACGATGACCAATGACAAGGGTCAGCGTGTGACGGAGGCGGGTCCGTCCATCCCGGTCGAGATCGCCGGTATGTCCGAGGTGCCGAGCGCGGGCGACACGTTCAACGCCGTCGCCGACGAGCGCATGGCGCGCGAGCTGGTCGAGCAGCGCAAGCAGCAGAAGAAGGACGCTGCCAACGCCGGCAGCAAGAAGGTCTCGCTCGACGACCTGTTCTCCCGCATCCAGCAGGGCGAGATGAAGGACTTCAACATCATCGTCAAGGCGGATGTGCAGGGCAGCGCCGAGGCGGTCAAGTCCTCGCTCGAGAAGCTCTCGAATGAGGAGGTGCGCGTGCAGGTCATCCACTCCGGCGTCGGTGCGATCAGCGAGTCCGACGTTATGCTCGCCGCGACATCCAACGCGATCATCGTCGGCTTCAACGTCCGGCCGGATGCCGCCGCGCGCGACAACGCCGCACGCAGCAACGTCGAGATCCGTATGTACCGCGTCATCTATGACTGCATCAACGAGATCGAGGCGGCCATGAAGGGCATGCTCGCGCCGAAGTTCCAGGAGCAGATCATCGGCCACGTCGAGATCCGCCAGACCTTCAAGGTCTCCAAGGTCGGCACCGTCTGCGGCGGCTACGTCACCGACGGCAAGATCGTGCGCAACAGCAAGGTGCGCGTCGTGCGCGACAACATCGTCGTCTTTGAGGGCGACCTTGCATCCCTGCGCCGCTTCAAGGACGATGTCAAGGAAGTTGCCGCCGGTTACGAGTGCGGCCTGCAGGTCGATAAGTACAACGATGTGAAGGTCGGCGATGTGATCGAAGTGTTCGTCATGCAGGAGATCAAGCAGTAAAAAAGGAGTTATCTATGGCTTCCAATAAACTGGCAAGAACGAATGATGATATTCAGCGCGTGCTGGCAAACCTGCTCACGCAGGTCAAAGACCCCCGTGTGCAGCAGGGCATGATCAGCGTCACCCGCGTCGAGACGACGGGCGACCTGCGCTATTCGAAGATCTGGCTCTCCGTGCTCGGTATGCACGATGAGAAGGAATTCAAAAAGGGGCTGCGTTCGGCCTCCGGCTGGCTGCGCCGTGAGCTCGGCACCGTGCTGGACCTGCGCTACACCCCGGAACTGGTGTTTGAGATCGACCACTCGATCGAGGAGGGCGCGCATATCAGCGCCCTGATCGAGCGGCTGCACGATTCCGACACCGGAAGTGAGGCTTGAAGTATGAATGATCGGGAGTTTGCAGCGGCCTTGTGCGACCGCGACGCGATTCTGATCCTGTCGCACCTGCGCCCGGACGGTGACACGCTCGGGAGCGGTGCGGCGCTTTGCAGCGCGCTGCGCCGCATGGGCAAGACGGCGTATATGTTTCCCAACCCGGAGACAACTGCGCGCTATCTGCCGTATGTGGCGCAGTTTTTTGCGCCTGCGGACTTTGTGCCCGCGTGTGTGGTCGCGGTCGATATCGCGACGCCGGATCTGTTCCCGCAGGGATTTTCCGGCGCGGTCGATCTGTGCGTCGACCACCACCCATCGAACCTGCACTACGCCGGCGACACGCTGCTGCACGCGGAGAAATCCGCCTGCGGCGAGGCAGTGCTCGAGCTCATCGAGCTGCTGACCGGCAGCGTGACCGAGCAGGAGGCAAACCTCCTGTACATCGCCGTCACGACGGACACGGGCTGCTTCCAGTACGCAAACACGAACGCAGCCACCCTGCGCGCGGCGGCGCGCCTGCTCGAGCTCGGCGCCGACAACCGCAAGGTGAGCATGGAGTTTTTCCGCAAGATCTCCCGCGCGCGCATGGCGCTCGTCGGGCATATCTATTCCGGAATGCGCTTTTTCCGCGGCGGTCAGATCGCCATCGCGGTCGTCACGCGCGCGCTCATCGATGCTCTGCAGGCGACGGAGGACGACTGTGACGACATTGCCGGTCTGCCCGGCCGGGCGGACGGCGTGGTCGTGAGCGTCACGATCCGCGAGCTGACCGACGGCCGCAGCAAGATCTCCGTGCGAACGACGCCGGAGGTGGATTCCTGCGCCATCTGCGCGGTCTATGGCGGCGGCGGTCATAAGATGGCCTCCGGCTGCACGCTCACATGCGACCCGGAAACGGCTGTGGAAAAGATCCTTGCGGCCATTGATCAGGTGTGGCCGGCATGAACGGGATCCTACTGGTCGATAAACCCGCCGGCTGGACGAGTCATGACGTCGTGGCAAAGCTGCGCGGCGTGCTCGGCGAGCGGCGCATGGGACATTCCGGCACGCTCGACCCGATGGCGACCGGCCTTCTGGTCGTGTTTGCCGGCCGCGCGACGCGCGCGGTGTCCTTTTCCGAAAACCACACCAAGTGCTATGAGGCACACCTACGCCTTGGTCTCACGACCGACACGCAGGACACGACCGGCACGGTGCTCAGCCGCGCGGAGCGCACGGTCAGCCGTGCGGAACTCGAGGCGGTGCTGCCGCAGTTTCGCGGTGACATTCTGCAGGTGCCGCCGATGTATTCGGCGCTCAAGGTCGACGGCAAAAAGCTCTATGAGATCGCCCGCCGCGGCGGCGAGGTCGCGCGCAAGGCGCGTCCGGTCACGATCGAGGAGCTCACCGTGCTCGGCGAGGCGGACGGGGATTATGTTCTGCGCGTCCGCTGCTCGAAGGGGACGTATATCCGCACGCTCTGCCACGATATCGGCGCGGCGCTCGGCTGCGGCGGCGTGATGAGCGCCCTGCGCCGGACGGAGGTCGGCGCGTACCGCGTGAGCGACGCGCACACGATGGACGCGCTCTGCGCCCTGCCGCGCGAGGCGGCGCAGCGTCTGCTCCTGCCAGTGGACAGCCTCTGGCCGGATGCTGCGCAGCGCACCGTCGATGCGCGCTCGGAGCGGCTTGCCCGCTGCGGCAACCCGTTTCGGCTTTGCGCGCCGGACGGCGTCTATCGCATTTATGCTGCGTCGGGGGAGTTTCTCCTGCTGGCGCAGGTCACGGACGGCACAGCCGTCACGATCAAAAGTTTTTTCGAGGTTTCGTAATGTATGGAAAACCAGAAACGTGTCATTGCTCTGGGCTTTTTTGACGGCATCCACATCGGTCACGCCGCGCTCATGCGCCGCACGGTCGCGCGTGCCGAGGAGATGGGCGCCATCCCCACGGTGATGAGCTTTGACGTGCACCCGGACACGCTTGTGCTCGGCAAGGAAGTTCCGCTCATCAACAGCGCGCACGCCCGCGAGGAGCTGATCCAGCGCCTGTTCGGTATCGAGAGCGTGGTCTTTATCCACTTTGACCGCACGGTCATGCAGATGCCGTGGCAGACATTCATCCAGACGCTGGTCGATGAAATGGACGCGGCGGGCTTCGTCGTCGGGCACGATTTCTGCTTCGGCTGGAAGGGTGAGGGCACGGCGGAAAAGCTCGCTGCCTACTGCGCCGAGCGCGGGCTCGGCTGCGATGTGATCCCCGCCGTGACGCTTGACGGCCGCATCGTGAGCTCGACCTATATCCGCGAGCTGCTTGAAAACGGCGAGGTCGAGCGCGCCAATGCGTTTCTCGGCCACCCGCATACGCTCTCGGACACCGTGCACTACGGCTACCGCCTCGGCACGAAGATGGGCACGCCCACGATCAATATGCAGTTTCCGGACGGGGTGCTCGTGCCGCGCCACGGCGTGTACGCCGCGAAGGTGTATCTCGACGACGGCAGCGAACATTGCGCTGTCACGAATGTCGGCGTGCGGCCGACGGTCAGCGGCGGACAGCGCGTGAGCGTGGAAAGCTTTATCCTCGACTATGAGGGCAATCTCTACAACCGGCAGGTGCGGCTGGAGTTTTATAAGTTTTTGCGCCCGGAGCAGAAGTTCCAATCCGTGGACGAGCTCAAGGCGCGCATCCTGCACGATGCCGACACCACCCGCGCCTATTTCGCGGCGCAGATGCAGCACGCATAACGGCGGACAGAAAAAACCGCAGCCCCGATACAACGTGTATCGGGGCTGCGGTTTTTTGATCCGCGGATCATTGCGGCGCGGACTGCGCGGTCTTGGCCGGGCGGCGGCGGGATTTTCCGCGGCCGCGCTTGCGCGGCTGCGCTGCCTTGGCCTTGTAGTAGCTCTCCATGCTGTCCGTCGCCTGATAGGTCAGGCGTGTGGCGCTCCACGTGCAGTCGTCCGCCTTGCGGAACTTGAGCCGCACGAGCAGCTTGCCGTCGGTCGGGCACTCGCCGAGCGCCATGTAGCGCTGGTCGCCCTGATTGACCCACTTGCTGTAGCGCACCTCGCCGCTGCACAGCGGGCAGCAGGGGGTGACAAAGGCTGTGTCGCCGAAGAGCTCAGACTTTGTGGCATAGGACTCCGAGGCAACATGCTCGATGGGGTCCGGGCCGCTGCTTTCGCCGTGGTGCTCCTTCGGCAGATGGGTCGTGAGCTTCTGCGCGGCGTCATGGTAGTCGGCAAGTCCCTTCTCCATGTTCAGGTGCGTGCACACGAGGGCTGTGTTGTACGCATCGCCGAGCGCGTCGTGTGCGATGCGCGTCTGCTCGATGGTGAAGTGCTCCATCGCGGTCGCAAGCGATTTCTGGTTGCGGTCGCCGTCGGTCTGGAGGTTGTAGATGAGCTGGAGGTTGACCCAGCCCGCGATCCAGTCCCAGTCGAGATCGTGGATGATGATGTTCTGCTCGAGGATGCCCTGATCGTCACAGCCCCAGGTGAGAAACGTCACATCGTCACCGCACCAGGCGCGAAACTGCGCCAGTGCTTCCGGAAAGCTCACTCCGGCGGCCAGGCGCTCGCGGTCGAAGCCGGTGAGCTTTTTGACCTTGTAGTGCATACGCTTAAAATAAACGGGCTTGACGTCGATCTTGAATTCTTCGCCGGGGGTCATGTCTTCGTTGAGCTTCACCGCGCCGATCTCGATGATCTCGCCGCGCAGGTGAATGGGCAGCTTGTTGAATACGGAGGATTTGGAACTCATCGCCTGATTCCATTCCAGATCCATCACGACATAATGCATGGCTCTTTTCCGTCCTTTCCTGTAACATTAGGAGTATAGCACACAATGCGGCAACTTTCACGTCCTTTTTTTCGGGAATTCTATATTTGAATGCAAGAACATAGTGTGATATAATCATACAGTACCGTCTGAGGGCGGTTTTATGAGAAAACGAAGGGGGAATCCCAATGAAAATTGCAGTTCTTTGCGGCGGTCTGAGCCCTGAGCGCAACGTCTCGATCTCGAGCGGCACGAAAATTGCCGGCGCGCTCAAGGAAAACGGCCATCAGGTCGTGCTGCTGGATATGTTCTTCGGTCTTGAGGACTATACGGGCGATATCACCCGCGTGTTTGATGACCCGCCGGCGCTCGGCGGCACGCGCATCGACGAGAGCGCGCCGGATCTGGAGGCTGTGCGCGCGCAGCGCAAGCTCCAGAGCCAGAGCCTCTTTGGCGCGCACGTGCTCGAGGTGTGTGCCATGGCGGACATCGTGTTTCTCGCGCTGCACGGCCGCACCGGCGAGGACGGCCGCGTGCAGGCGACGCTCGACCTGCTCGGCATCCCCTACACCGGCAGCGGTTACCTCGGCAGCGCCATCGCCATGGATAAGGACCTGACCAAGCGCATTGTTGCGCCGCTCGGTGTCAAGACCCCGGCGTGGATGCTTGTCGAGAGCGACGGCATGGACATCGACGCCGTGATCGCGCAGGCGAAGCTGCCTTGCGTCGTCAAGCCGGACGACTCCGGCTCGAGCATCGGCGTGTCGATCGCAAACGACGCGGCCGAGCTGCGCACCGCGCTCGAGGCTGCCGCCCGTGAGGGCAGCCGCATCCTCATTGAGCAGTATGTCCGCGGCCGCGAGGTGCAGATCGGCATCCTCGGTGACAAGGCGCTGCCGAGCATCGAGATCATTCCGGCGGTCGGCTTCTATGACTACCGCAACAAGTACCAGCCCGGCGCTGCCAAGGAGATCACCCCGGCGGAGATCCCGGCCGAGACCGAGCAGCGTCTGGCCGATGCCGCGCTGACGGTGTTCCGCGCGCTGAACCTGTCGGCCTATTCGCGCGCCGACTTCATCCTCGACGACGCGGGCGAGCTGTGGTTCCTCGAGATCAACACCCTGCCCGGCATGACGCCCACCAGCCTTGTGCCGCAGGAGGCCGCCGCCGTCGGTATCAGCTACAGCGAGCTGTGCGAGCAGATCATCGCCGCCGCGCTGCATAAGTGAGCCGATGACGGGGTACTGCGTATCGGATATTGCCGCCATCACCGGCGGTGTGCTTTCGGGTGACGGAGCTGCGCCCGTGACCGGTGCGGTCATTGACAGCCGCGCCGTTACGCCCGGCGCGCTCTTTGCCGCCATCCCGGGCGAGCGGGTCGACGGGCACGACTATATCGGCAAGGCGTTTGATCTCGGTGCGTCCTGCTGCCTCGCGCAGCGCGTTCCGGCGGGGGAGACCCGCCCGGTCATCTGCGTGCCGGATACGGCTGCCGCGCTCGAGACGCTTGCGCGCGCCTACCGCGCCCGCTTTGCCATCCCCGTGCTCGGCGTGACCGGCAGCGTCGGCAAGACGACGGCCAAGGAAATGGTCGCCTCCGTGCTCGCGCAGCGCTGGAACACGCTCAAGACGGAGAAAAACTTCAACAATCAGCTCGGCGTGCCGCTCACGCTCTTCCGGCTCGAGCCGGAGCATCAGGCCGCGGTCGTGGAGATGGGCGTGTCGCACTTCGGCGACATGGCGCCGCTGGCCGCCATGGTGCAGCCGACGGCCATGCTCTTTACGATCATCGGGCACGCGCATCTGGAGTTTCTGCGCGACCGCCGCGGCGTCCTGCAGGAAAAGACCTCCGTGCTCGACACCATGCCGGCCGATGCCGTGGCCTTCTGCAACGGGGATGACGATCTTCTGCGCGCCATGACCTGCCGCCAGCGCAAGGTGACGTTCGGCCTCTCGGAAGGGTGCGATGTGCGCGCGGTCGAGGTGCGCGACCTCGGGGACGACGGCAGCACCTGCACGATCGTTGCGGGCACGCGGCGCATCCCGGTGCGCATCCGCGCCTACGGGCAGCACATGGTCTACGCGGCGCTCGAGGGTGCGGCCGTCGGCATCGAATACGGTCTGACGGACGATGAGATTATTCGCGGCATTGCGGCCTATCAGCCGGTCGGCAGCCGTGCAAACGTGGTGCGCACGGCGCGCTATACGGTTATTGACGACTGCTACAACGCCAACCCCGACTCCACGGCCGCCGCGCTGCGCTCCATGGCGACGCTCCCGGCCGGCCGCCGGGTGGCCATTCTCGGCAACATGGGCGAGCTTGGACCCGATGCCGCGGCGCTGCACCGCGAGACCGGCGTCTGCGCGGCCAAGGCGGGCGTGTCGCTCGTCATCACGTGCGGAGCGCTGGCGCGCGAGATCGCGGCCGGTGCTGCCGGGGCGGACCCGAACGTGCAGACGGCGTCGTTTGCCGCGCTCGACGAGCTGCTCGCGGCGCTGCCGGAGCTGGTGCAGCCGGGCGACTGCGTGCTCGTCAAGGCGTCGCACAGCATGGCGTTTGAACGCATCGTTCAGGCGCTGACACAGAACTGAAGACCCGAAAGTTACCCGGACAGAGGCTTGACTTCTGTCCGGTTTTCTTACGTCTGTACAACTTGTCAAATTCGTAACGTTAAAAAACGAACGAATTTGTTAAAAAAGTAGAAAAGCAAAATAGGGCTTTTCAAACGGGTGAAAAAGCGCTACAATACAGTTGACAAGAAAATAACGATGTTCGACAGGCTTGGTTCCGATGCCTCACAGCGGCAGCTGCCGACCGTGTGGGAAGTGTGGAAAGCGGAACGCGCACAACAACATAGAAAACACGAATTACATTTGATTTCTTAAGGAGGAATCTGTCATGGCTAAGACCAAGATCGCAGTTTTGTGGGGCGTCCTCATCGCAATGATGGTGGCATGTGCCGGTATCTACGCAACGCTCAAGGCGCGCGAGATGAATCCGTACATCGGCGGTACCAGCACCCGTATAGAGTCCGTGCAGCCGCAGGGCGAGGCTTCCGCCGTTGGCGCGGACAACGTGCTCACAGTCAATGACTGAGCGCTGACTGGCGCGTGATCCGCGCCTGTATATCGTATGCAAGCCGCCGGGTGAAGCATTGCTTCACCCGGCGGCTTTTCGCAGTGCAGAGACCGGCGTCCCGCATCCTCGGATGCGGGATGTTTTGGCATGTTTGAACAAAAAATCCCTACTCCAATGTGCAGCTGGGAGAAAATGAAAAGCTGCATTCAAAATTTGGGAGTTATATGGTATCCTTGTATTACAGTGATCGAAATGAAAGGGAGGGAATCTGACATGATCGCTACGGTTTTGTGCCTGTCGGTTCTGCCGACCGTTCTCTGCGCGTTTGCTTTTGTGTACGGACTGGTCTTTTGCATCCAGTCACTGATCAACGGTGAAAAGATGAGCGAGAGCAAGCATTGCCGCAATATGTTCCTGCTGGCGGGCGGGAGTCTTGCGCTGCTGCTGCTTTTGCCGAACCCATGGCTCTATCTATACGCATCCTGAACGAAAATGGGGCGCTGCGATCCTGTCAAAAAGTAATACTTTTTGACAAAGGGGGCTGCAGTCTGCTGCGCGCATAATTTGTGCGCCGGCGGCGCACAAATTTCACACTTGCAGCCTGAGCGGTATTTTCTTCGCCGCACATGTCGCCGAAGAAAATGATTGGACTTTCTTTCGCCGCCGCGGCGGCGAAACTCTACGAGGTTTTTGAAAAACTGGGGGCGCTGCGATCTTCGGATCGCAGCGCCCCTATGTAGGCTAAAAGAGGTATTTTAAGAGCAGCAGCAGCACCAGCCCCGGAAATCCGGCCACGCCGATGACGAGCGCGTTGATCCAGTTGAGGCCGAGCGTGATGCCGACGGCGCTGCCGAAAAAGTTCAGTAGAAACAGCGCCGCGAAGCCGATGGCCGTATTGAGCAGCAGCTTCAAGATCCAGCGGATCGGCTTGCGAAACAGCCGGATGACCAGCCAGAGGAGAAACACGGCGGCAACGACGATCAGAATGTCGGTGAGTGATTGCGGCATAAGAAACCCATCCTATTGTGTCAGATTTTTCAGATCATGCACGGCGCAGTTATACTTTGCGCGCAGCGCATTGATCTCGTAGATGCACGCCTCCATCAGCAGGGGATCGGTGACGTTGTCAAACTCGTTGTAGGCCTGCTCGAGCGCGCGGCGCACGCCGAGCATCTCGGTGCGCACACGCTGCACCTCCGCACGGTGCGCCCGCTGCTGCTTTCTCAGTCCGGACATGGAAAAGCCTCCGTTCGCTTTTCTGTGTATTCTATGCCGGCAGCGGCGGTTTTAGTCACGGCGCAGCGAAATTCCGCGTGCATAGCGCCTCGCCTGCGGGCACATACTGAGACCGGACGTGAGATCCGCCGCGCGGCGCAGCAACGCAGACCCGCGAAGGCAGACCCGGTACACAGACCGCGGCGCAGCCTCCGCACCCCTGCAGGCAGCCTGCAGGCCGCTGTGCGCGCGGGGACGTGCAGCTCCGGATCTCCGGAGGACCGTTCGGAACGGGCCGCGTCAAGTGCCGGAGCGGCGGGCTCGATCCCGGAGACTCCGGGGCGGCGGGGAGCGCAAACTGCGTTCCCCGTCTATTTTTTGGAATTCCTTGCATTTCCGGCCTTGATACGGTATACTAGATTGGTTAAGGTATGAAATCAATGCTACCACATCTTGTGATATGAGAGGGATCCAACGACATGGCAAAGGCCTCAACGACAACCTATGGCAACGATAGCATCTCGATGCTCAAGGGCGCGGAGCGCGTGCGCAAGCGTCCGAGCGTCATCTTCGGCTCTGACGGGCTGGAGGGCTGCGAGCACGCGGTGTTTGAAATTCTCTCGAACGCGATCGACGAGGCGCGCGAGGGATTCGGCAATATTATAACCGTTACGCGCTATGAAGACAAGTCCATTGAGGTGTAAATCCCCGGCCGCGGCTGCCCTGTGGACTGGAACGAGAAGGAGCAGCGCTACAACTGGGAGCTGATCTTCTGTGAGATGTACGCCGGCGGCAAGTACAAAAACAACGAGGGCGAGAACTACGAATATTCGCTCGGTCTCAACGGTCTGGGCGCGTGCGCCACGCAGTACGCCTCGGAATATATGGACGTGACCATCTGGCGCGACGGAAAAAAGTACAGCCTGCATTTTCGGCAGGGCGAGGTCGTCGGCGGGCTGGAGAGCGCCCCGGCCGACCGCAAAAAGACCGGCACGACCATCCGCTGGCGGCCGGATCTGGAGGTGTTCACGGACATCGATGTGCCCGAGAGCTATTTCCAGGACGTGCTGCACCGGCAGGCCGTCGTGAACAAGGGCGTGACGTTTCGCCTGCGCGTGCAGCGCGGCAGCACGTTCGAGACGACGGACTACTGCTATGCCGACGGTATCCTCGACTATGTCAAGGAGCTCGCGGGCGAGGACGCGCTGACCGCGCCGGCCTACATGGAGACCGAGCGCCGCGGACGCGACCGTGCGGACAAGCCCGAATACAAGGTGAAGATCTCGGCGGCGTTTTGCTTTTCCAACCGCGTCAACGACATCGAATACTACCACAACTCGTCCTGGCTGGAGTACGGCGGCGCGCCGGAAAAGGCGGCCAAGAGCGCCTTCACCTCCGCCATCGACGCCTACATCAAGCAGCAGGGCAAGTATCAAAAGAGCGAGAGCAAAATCAACTTTCAGGACGTGCAGGACTGCCTGATCCTGGTCACGAACTGCTTTTCGACTATCACCTCCTACGAGAACCAGACGAAGAAGGCCATTACGAATAAATTTATCCAGGAGGCCATGACGGAGTTTTTCCGCGAGCAGCTGGAGATCTATTTCATCGAGCACAAGACTGATGCCGACCGCGTCATGGAGCAGGTGCTCATCAATAAGCGCAGCCGCGAGACGGCGGAAAAAGCGCGCCTGAACATCAAGAAAAAGCTTACCGGCAGCGTCGACCTCGCCAACCGCGTGCAGAAATTCGTCGACTGCCGCTCGAAGGACGTCTCGCGCCGCGAGATCTACATCGTGGAGGGTGACTCCGCACTCGGCGCGTGCAAACTCTCGCGCGATGCGGAGTTTCAGGGCATCATGCCCGTGCGCGGCAAGATCCTCAACTGCCTCAAGGCCGACTATGCGCGCATTTTTAAGAGCGACGTTATCACCGACCTCATGCGCGTGCTTGGCTGCGGCGTGGAGGTGCAGAGCAAGCAGGCCAAGGATCTCTCGGCGTTCAGCCTCGAGAACCTGCGCTGGAACAAGATCATCATCTGCACCGATGCCGACGTGGATGGCTTCCAGATCCGCACGCTCATCCTCACCATGCTCTACCGCCTCGCCCCGACGCTGATCCGCGAGGGCTATGTGTACATCGCCGAGTCGCCCCTGTATGAGATCGTGAGCAAGGGCAAGACCTACTTTGCCTATTCCGACCGCGAGAAGGCGGCCATCGTCGACGGTCTCGGCGGCGCGAAGGCGGACATCAACCGCTCGAAAGGTCTCGGCGAGAACGATCCCGAGATGATGTGGCTCACGACCATGAACCCCGACACGCGCAAGCTCATCCGCGTCATGCCGGAGGATGTCGAGCGCACGGCGCAGATGTTCGATCTGCTGCTCGGCGATAATCTGGCCGGGCGCAAGGCGCACATCGCCGAGTGCGGCAGCCAGTTTCTCGATCTGGCCGATATTTCCTGAGAAAAACCTGCGTAAAGGAACGGTAACGTTATGCCGAGAAAAAAAGTACCGGAAATCAAGAAAACAGTCGATCCCAACGTCGTCGGACTCAAGGCGGAGGTCATCTCCCAGCCCATCACCGAGACGCTGGAGCAAAACTATATGCCGTATGCGATGAGCGTCATCGTCTCGCGCGCCATCCCGGAGATCGACGGCTTCAAACCCAGCCACCGCAAGCTGCTGTACACGATGTATAAGATGAACCTGCTCTCGGGCGGACGCACGAAGTCGGCCAACATCGTCGGTCAGACCATGCGCCTCAACCCGCACGGCGACGCCGCGATCTATGAGACCATGGTGCGCCTGTCCAAGGGCTACGGCGCGCTGCTGACGCCGTTTGTGGACTCCAAGGGCAACTTCGGCAAGGTGTTTTCGCGCGACATGTCCTATGCCGCCTCGCGTTACACGGAGGCGAAGCTCGCGCCCATCTGCGCCGAGCTCTTCGGCGACATCGACAGCGACACCGTCGACTTTGTCGATAACTACGACGGTTCGATGAAAGAGCCGGCGCTGCTGCCGACGCGCTTCCCGAATGTGCTCGTGTCGGCAAACCTCGGCATCGCCGTCGGTATGGCGAGCCAGATCTGCGGCTTCAACCTTGAGGAGGTCTGCCGCACGACGATCGCCTATCTCGAGGATCCGAACCACGACCTGCTCTCGACGCTGCCCGCGCCGGATTTTCCGACCGGCGGCGAGATCCTCTATGACCGCATCGAGATGGCGCAGATCTACCGCACCGGACGCGGCAGCTTCAAGGTGCGCGCCCGCTGGCGGCACCTGCCGAAGGAGAACATCATCGAGATCTACGAGATCCCGTACTCCACGACCGTGGAGGCTGTCATCGACAAGGTGGCCGAGCTCGTCAAGGCGGGCAAGCTGCGCGAGGTGGCCGATATGCGCGACGAGACCGACCTCAGCGGTCTGAAGCTCGCCATCGACCTCAAGCGCGGCGCAGACCCCGAGCAGGTCATGCAGAAGCTCTTCCGGCTCACGCCGCTGTGTGACAGCTTTGCCTGCAACTTCAACATTCTCATCGCGGGCAATCCGCGCGTGATGGGCGTCGGCGAGATCCTCGACGAGTGGACATCGTGGCGCATGGAGTGCATCCGGCGGCGCGTGTTCTTTGACCTGCAGAAAAAGCGCGCCAAGCTCCACCTGCTGCAGGGCCTCGGCAAGATCCTGCTCGACATCGACCGCGCCATCGCCATCATCCGCAACACCGAGCGGGAGGCCGACGTCGTGCCCAACCTCATGGCGGGTTTCGGTCTCGATGAGGTGCAGGCAAACTTTGTCGCCGAAATCAAGCTGCGCAACATCAACCGCGAGTACATCCTCAAGCGCACGGCCGAGACCGATGCGCTGGAAAAAGACATTGCCGACCTTGAGGCGACGCTTGAGAGCAAGCGCCGCATCCGCAGCATCATCATCCGCGAGCTCAAGGAGATCATCCGCAAGTACCCGTCGCCGCGGCGCACGGGCATCGTCGCCGCGGAGAGCGTCACGATGCTGCCGACGGAGGACCTTGTGCCGGATTACCCGGTGCAGCTGTTCCTCTCGCGCGAGGGCTATTTCAAGAAGATCACGCCGCAGTCGCTGCGCATGAGCGGCGAGCAGAAGTATAAGGACGGCGACGAGCTCAGCCAGAGCTTCGGCGCGACGAACCGCGGGGAACTTCTCATCTTCACCGACCGTCAACAGGTATATAAGGTCAAGCTCTGCGACTTCGCGGACACGAAGGCGTCCGTGCTCGGCGTGTACCTGCCGACGGTGCTGTCCATGGACGACGAGGAGCACGTCCTGTGCATGGTCGACCCCGGCGACTACCGCGGCGAGCTGCTGCTCGTGTTTGAAAACGGCAAGGCCGCGCGCATCCCCGTGGCGGCCTATGAGACCAAGACGAACCGCCGCCGCCTGACCGGCGCGTACTCGGACAAGAGCCCGCTCATAGCCGTGCTGCCGCTCTACGAGGGCAGCGAGGTCGCGGTCTTTGCGTCCGACGGACGCACGCTGCTCTTCCCGCCGGAGGCGGTATCGCTCAAGGCATCGCGTACGACGCAGGGCGTCGCCGTCATGGCGCTGAAGAAAAAGGCCGTCGTCACGCAGGCACAGTTTGTGCCCGATACGCTTATCCACAACCACGCGCGCTACCGCGCCAAGAGTCTGCCGGCAGCCGGTGCGCTGCTGCGCGAGGACGACCGCGGTGAGGAGCAAATGAGCCTGATCTGAGGAGGAAACTATGGATCTGCATCGTTTTTCCGCTTTTGACTACATGAAGCTGATCGTCGGTTCGGCGCTCGTGGCCGCGGCATTTCAGTTTTTCACCTTCCCGAACAGCATCGTTTCCGGCGGCGTGACCGGCATCGCGCAGATCATCCATCTGCTGACGCGCATCCCGGTCGGCGTGCTGTCGATCCTCATCAATATCCCGATCTTCTGTCTCGGCTGGCGGCACCGGCTCGGCACGCGCCGGCTCATTCTGGCGCTGTGCGTCATGGCGATGATCTCCGTGTTCATCGACCTGCTTGCGATCACCGAGCTTGTCGCGACGGATGAGCCGATGCTCGGCGCTGTCTACGGCGGCGTCATCAACGGCGCGGGCTACGGCCTGATCTATACCACCGGCACGACCGGCGGCGGCACGGACATTCTGGCCAAGATCCTGCGCCGGCGCTACCCGTACATAAATTTCGGCACGCTGCTGTTCGGCATGAACGTGCTCGTCGTGCTGACGTTCGCGTTCCTGTTCAAGAAATACGACAGCTGCATGTACACCATGATCGAGATGTTCATCAGCTCGAAGGTCGTCAACCTCGTCCTCTACGGGCCGGGTGTGTCGGAGGTGTGCTACATCATCAGCAGCAACGTCGGCGCGATCAAGAGCGCCATCACCTGCACGATGGGCCGCGGCGTCACGCTGCTCAACGGCGAGGGCGCGTGGTCGGGCAGAGAGATGCAGGTCATCCTCTGCGTGGTCAAGCGGCCGGAGATCGCGCAGCTGCGCGAGGTCGTGCGCTCGGTGGACGGAAAGGCATTTGTCATCGTGTCCGAGGCCAAGGACGTCTTTGGCCGCGGCTTTGGAAACATCTACGGCGACGATTGAAAGGAGCGGGGTATGCGCAAACGCTGCATCACCGGCATCCTGCTGGCGGCACTGCTGGTGTCGCTGTGCGGATGCACGTCCGTGTTTGACAAGGAATATCTGTCGGTGCGCCCGTATGAGGAGCCGTCGAATCTGCTGACGGATGCCGACACCACGCAGATCCGCAACTATGCGGGCCTTATGCGCGCGCTCAATGCGATGGCCGCACAGTACGAGCGCTCGTTCGTGCTGGCTTTCGGCGACTATGACGGCATCATTGCCGACGATCTGGCCGCCGCCTGCGAGGAGCTGCGCACCGGTACGGCCATCGGCGCGTACTGTATCGACAGCGTCACCTATGAGACCGAGCAGGTGGTCGCCTACTGTGAGGCGAGCATCACCATCGCCTACAACCGGCCGGAGAACGAGGTGCGCTCCATCTACAGTGCCCAGACGCAAAAGAGCATCCTTGACTGCGTGGTCGATGCGCTCGACCGGCAGCGTACGCAGTTTGCCATCCAGATCAGCACCAGCACGCTCGAAACGGGCGACGTCGCGGCGCTTGTGCGCTCGGCGTGCCTGAATCAGCCGCAGCTCGTGGTGGATCTCCCGGTCATCGACGTCACGGTCTACAGCGGCGGCAGCAGCCAGAAGATCTTCGGCGTCACGCTGCGCTACGACATCGGCGCATCCGCGGTCAACGACCGCCGCACACAGCTTGACGGCCGTGTGCGCACGCTGATCTCTTCGCTCACGGCAGGGGAGAAGGAGACACCGCTGCAGGCGGCCTTCGTCGTCATGCGTGCCTGTGAGCAGCGCACAACGACCGTGCGCACCGCCTATGACGCACTCGTGAGCGGCACGGGCGACAGTTGCGCGCTGGCCATGGCATACAAGGCGGTGTGCGACGCGCTCAACATTCCGTGTCAGGTCGTGAGCGGCCGCTTCCAGGGCATTGACCGCTGCTGGAACGTGGTGCAGGTCAACGGAAATTACTATCATCTCGACCTGTCCATGCAGTCGGAGACGCTGTGGCTGCGCAGCGACGAGAGCATGCGCGGTACCTACCAGTGGTCGGCTGACAGCTGTCCGACGTGCGCGGCGCAGTCGTTCATCTGGCACGAGGGCGAGAAGCTCTGACACGATAAAATCAGAAAAAAGAGAAAAAACGCTTGACAAGCCGTCTTTTTGTGGTACAATAACGCTTGCATTCACGAAATGCGGGCATAGCTCATTTGGCAGAGCGCCACCTTGCCAAGGTGGAGGTAGCGAGTTCGAATCTCGTTGCCCGCTCCAGATTGAGAACCACACACAGCAAAAACACCGCACGAAGTGCGGTGTTTTTGCTGTGCTTTGCTGCGTCCGCAGCACGTGGATATCAAGGAACGGATCACAAACACCGATCGGATCAAATTAAGGAGGAACCCTTCATGAACGCAGATGTTGTTATCGTCGGCGCCGGTCCTGCCGGTATTTTCACGGCGCTGGAGCTGCTGCGCCGCGGCGCTCCGGAGAAGATCGTCATGATCGAGCAGGGACAGGCCATTGAAAACCGCCGCTGCCCGAAAGCTAAGACCGGCAAGTGCATGAACTGCAAGCCGTACTGCCACATCACGACCGGATTCTCCGGCGCGGGCGCATTTTCGGACGGGAAGCTCTCGCTGTGCAGCGATGTCGGCGGTGACCTGCCTACGCTTGTCGGCGAGCAGAAGGCACAGGAACTCATTGATTATGCCGACGGCATCTATCTCGAATTCGGCGCGGACGAGCACGTCGAGGGGCTGGAGAACACGGAGGAGGTCAAGCAGATCCGCACACGTGCCATCCGTGCGGGCCTGCGTCTGGTCGACTGCCCGATCCGTCACCTCGGCACGGAAAAGGCGCACGAGGTGTATCTCGGCATTGAAAACTACCTGCGCGAGCACGGCGTGGAGATGCTCTTCGGCTGCACGTGCGAGGATGTCATCGTGCGCGACGGGCGCTGCTGCGGCGTCGTGGCACATGATGCGCATCAGGACTATACCATCGAGGCCAGGCACACCGTCATCGCCACCGGCCGCCGCGGCGCGGACTGGCTGGAAAAGGTCTGCCTCGAGCACGGTGTGGAGCACAAGCCCGGCACGGTCGATATCGGCGTGCGCGTCGAGGTGCGCAATGAGGTCATGGAGTCTGTCAACCGCGTGCTCTATGAGTCGAAGCTCATCGGCTATCCCGCACCGTTTAAGAACAAGGTGCGCACGTTCTGCCAGAACCCCGGCGGCTTCGTCTCGCAGGAGAACTATGACAACGATCTCGCCGTCGTCAACGGCCATGCGTATAAGGAGCTCAAGTCGCCCAACACGAACGTGGCGATCCTCTGCTCGCATAATTTCTCCGTGCCGTTCAACCAGCCGATCGCCTACGCGCAGAAGGTCGGCGAGCTGACGAATATGCTCGGCGCAGGGCACATCATGGTGCAGCGCTTCGGCGATATCCTCGACGGCAAGCGCACGTGGCAGAAGGAGCTCGCGCAGTCGAACGTCCGCCCCACACTGCCGGACGCCGTTGCGGGCGACATCACGTCCGCCATGCCGTACCGCGCCATGCTCAACATCATCAACTTCATCAAGGCCATGGACGAGGTCGTGCCCGGCTTCGCCGCCTATGAGACGCTGCTGTATTCCCCGGAGCTGAAGTTTTACAGCAACCGCATCGCCATGGACGACGCGCTCAACACGAACATGCCCGGTCTGCACTGCCTGGGCGACTCCTCCGGCTGGACGCGCGGCCTGATGATGGCCTCGGCCATGGGCGTGCTCATGGGGCGCAGGCTCGCGGATATGCTCTGATGTGCGGGTGAACGGAAGGATTGTCATCTTTTGCACAAAATGCTTGACAAATTTCTGCAAATCAGTAGTATAAGAGGGATGGAAAATTGATAGATCCGCCGGTGCGGCGGAGGGAAGGAAACACATTATGGATGGATTGAAAAAAGCTTATTACCGCACCTACCAGCAGGTGTTTGACATCGGTATGCGCTGCCTGCATTGGCGCAAGCCGATCGTGCTCTCCGGCGCCGGCTGTCTTAAACAGGTACCGGACGTGCTCGGCAAGTGCGGTGTGGAAAAGGTCATGGTCGTCACCGGTTCGCACGTGGTCAAGTCGCTCGGACCGAAGCTGTTTGCTGCGCTCGAGGAGGCCGGTATGCCCTACGAGGTGTTCAGCGAGGTCGAGGCCAACCCCTCCGTGACCACGGTCGAGAAGATCCGCGCACAGTACGTGGAGACCGGCTGCAGCGGCTTCGTCGCTCTCGGCGGCGGCAGTCCGATGGATGCGACCAAGGGTGCGGCTGCCCGCGTTGCCTGCCCGAAAAAGAGCTGCAACGACATGGCCGGTGTCATGCGTGTCGGCAAGACCGTGCCGCCGATCGTCGCCATTCCGACGACGTCCGGCACCGGCAGTGAGACGACGATCGCCGCCGTCATCACCGACAGCGAGACGCACCACAAGTACGCGCTCATGGATCTCAAGCTCATGCCGCTGTATGCCATTCTCGATCCGGAGCTGACCGTCGGCCTGCCGCCGCGCACGACCGCGACCACCGGCATGGACGCGCTCACCCACGCGATCGAGGCGTACATCAGCTGGACGTACAACACCAAGGAGAGCCTGCGCCTCGCCGAAGAGGCCGTCAAGCTTATCTTCGATAACCTCGAGGTCGCTTACGCGCACGGCGATGATCTCAAGGCCCGTGAGAACATGATGATCGCCGCCTTCAAGGCAGGCTTCGCGTTCTCCCGCGCCGGTGTCGGCAATGTGCACGCCATCGCGCACACGCTCGGCGGCCTGTATAACACCCCGCACGGCCTTGCCAATGCGGTCATCCTGCCGATCGTTCTGGAGGACTACGGCGAGGCCGTATATCCGAGACTTGCGCGCCTGAGCGAGATCGCCGGCGTCAAGACCGAGGGCACGGACGCGGAGAAGGCGCAGGCCTTTATCGCGGAGATCTATGCCATGAACGAGCGCATGGGCATCCCGAAGGGCTTCGATTTCATTCAGGAAGCCGACATCCCGCAGATCATCGATTGGGCGCTGGCCGAGGCCAACCCCAACTACCCTGTGCCGGTCGTGTACAACGCTGCGCGCTGCCGCAAGGTCATCGATACCATTCGCGCCAAGGCCGCGGAGAATCCGCCCGCCGAAGCATAAGAGCATAGCAAAGCCCGCCCCGCACAGCCGTGCGGGGCGGGCTCTTTCTTCCGGCAGACTCAGGCGGCCTGCCGATCTTTTTTGCTGCCGATGCCGCCGTGCAGGACAAAGCGGCAAAAGCCGTTGTCCGGGTGCGCGGACACAATGCGGTAAATAAGCAGCGTGATCGCGTAGGCGACCGTAGCGGCGACCAGACCGACGATCATCGCGCCGAGCACGTCGGACGGGTAGTGCGCCATGAGATAGTTGCGCGCGATGCCCATCACCGGCACGAACAGGAATGCCCAGTAGCGCGCGGGCTTTTTGCCCGTGAGCACGAGCGCGGTCACGCCGGCCATTGCGGCCGTCACATGGCCGGAGGGGAAGGAGTATTCGCTCTCGGCATAGGCGCCGGCAGCCTGCCACCAGGTGCGGAAAGGTTCCACCGTCAGCGGGCGCGGCCGGGCGACGAAGTCCTTGAGCCAGAAGTTCGTGATGAGCGCGCCGCAGCACACGGCGCCGAACATGCAGATGCCCGCCTTGCGCGTTTTCGGAAAGAGCATCAGCGCGATACCGAGCGCGAGGAAGAGGAGACCCTTCTCACCCAGCAGCGTGATGATGTAGCACAGCGGCGTGAAAACCCCGCCCGCGGCCTCGGCAAGTTTGTGCAGCGCCTGCAAAATGGCGTAGTCATAGCCCGCAAACGCGGTGTTGAGCCACTGCGCGATCGCAGTCAGTTCCATAAATAATCACCGTCCGGAATCAAAAAATTGCGGCAGTGCGGCTGAGCGCCTGCCGATGAGCGGCGTCGAAACACGCCGCAGCGTAACTTTGACATCATACACCGCCTGCGCGGCTTTTGCAACCGTTGCCGCCGGAACGGAGGGTGAAAGTTTTGAATGAACGATTTTTATCAAAAACAAAAATGGAACGTTTTCTGTATTTTGAACCGGTTATTCTGCTGCGGGGCTTGACTTTGGCGTGAAAAATCAATATGCTGGTAAACGGAAATTCAATCTTTAGATAGGAGCGATTTTTGCATGATTCTCGATTGCAGCAAGTATGTCGGCCCTTGTAAGTGCGGCCGCGAGCACACCCTGGAGACGAAGAAGGTCGTCGTGGAGTATGACGCGCTCGACAAGTTCGACCAGTATATGGACGAGGTCGGCCTGACCGGCAAGCGCGCTGTCATCTATGACACGAACACGTATAATCTTCCGACGCTCAAGCATGTGCGCGCCGATCAGGAGATCGTTCTCAACGCCGAGGGCCTGCACTCCGAAAAGGGCATGATCGAGGACATGATGCGCCAGCTCGACCATCCGGATGTGATCGTCGCGGTCGGCTCCGGCACGATCATGGACTTCGGCCGCTACCCGGCGTACCAGCTCGGCATCCCGTTCGTTGCCGTGCCGACGCTTGCGAGCTCCGACGGCTTCACGGCCAACATCTGCTCGATCATCATCGACGGTCAGAAAAAGTCCATCCCCATGCAGGCTGCGGCGCTCGTTGTCTGCGACCTGAACGTGGTCTCCGGTGCGCCCCTGTGGCTGACCGTGAGCGGCATTTCGGACATTCTGGCCAAGTACATTTCGCTCGCGGACTGGAAGATCGCGCACCTCGTCTCGGGCGAGTATTATTGCCCCATGGTCGCCGATCTCGCCGAGGAGGCGCTGACCATTATGCGCAAGGCTGCCGATGATATGGCGGCCGGCGGCAAGCCGGACTTTGAGGCCATGACCATGGCGCAGATGATCTCCGGCCTGACCATGCAGCTGCTCAACCACTCCCGCGCTGCGTCCGGCGCCGAGCACCTGATGGCGCACCTTGTGGAGATGAAGCCGCCGCGGTTTGAAAATGCACACGGCATGCACGGCCAGTGCGTCGGTGTGGGCACATACCTGTGCGCCAAGGAGTACCATTACCTTGCCTCGCTCCCGACGCCGAAGGCCAAGCCCTTCGAGCCCCTGACCCGCGCATGGGTGGACGAGAAATTTGGCCCCCTCGCCGACGGCATCATGAAGGAGAACGAGAACGACGTGCTCGGCACCTTCGATCCGCAGAACATCGTCGACCACTGGGACGAGATCCGCGCCATCATCGCCGAGATCCCCTCGGCCGAGGAGCTTGCCGCCCTGTGCGAGAAGCTCGGCGCGTTCTACAAGCCCGAGCAGATCGGCATCGACCCGGCCCTGTCGGAGGATATGCTCAGCGTTTCGGCTGCCATCCGCAACCGCCTGACGCTCATCCGCATGCGCCGCGTGCTCGATTTCGGCGAATAATTGCAGATGGAAACCGTATGTGCCCGGAAGCAGCTGCTTCCGGGCGCTTTTCGCTTGTGAAACAGGGCGTATGGTGGTATAATATTCTGATTCTAATTTTGTAAAAGGAGGCCGTGCCATGCCGGATTTTGAAGTCGTTTCGCCCTACGAGCCGTCGGGCGATCAGCCCGAGGCGATCGACGCGCTCGCGCAGGGCGTGGAAAACGGCATTGACGAGCAGGTGCTGCTCGGCGTGACCGGCTCCGGCAAGACGTACACGATGGCCAAGGTCATCGAGCGCGTACAGCGGCCGACGCTCGTGCTCGCGCACAACAAGATCCTCGCGGCGCAGCTGTGCAGCGAGTTCAAGGAGTTTTTTCCGAACAACGCCGTGGAGTATTTCGTCAGCTACTATGACTACTATCAGCCGGAGGCATACATCCCGCACACGGACACGTTCATCGAAAAGGACGCCTCCATCAACGACGAGATCGAGCGCCTGCGCCACTCGGCCACGTCGAGCCTGTTTGAGCGGCGGGACGTGATCGTCGTCTCGTCCGTGTCGTGTATCTACGGTCTCGGCGACCCGATCGACTATGCCAACATGGTCATCTCGCTGCGCACTGGTCAGCAGCGCGACCCGGAGGAGCTCATGCGCAAGCTCATCGACATCCGCTATGAGCGCAACGACATCGCCTTCGCGCGCAATATGTTCCGCGTCCGCGGCGACACGATCGACATTTTTCCGGCCTATTCGTCCGACCATGCCGTGCGCGTGGAGTTTTTCGGCGACGAGATCGACCGCATCTCGGACATCAACGTCGTCACCGGCGCGCCCATCCGCACGCTCAGCCATGTGGCGATCTATCCCGCGTCGCACTATGTCACGACGCATGAAAAGATGGAGCGTGCCATCGGCGAGATCCGCGCCGAGTGTGATGCGCGCGTGAAAACGTTTGAGCAGCAGGGCAAGCTCCTCGAGGCGCAGCGCATCCGCCAGCGCACAGATTATGACATTGAGATGATGCAGGAGCTCGGCTACTGCTCCGGCATTGAGAACTACTCGCGCATCATCAGCGGCCGCGCCCCCGGCAGCGCGCCGATGACGCTGCTGGACTATTTCCCGAAGGATTTTCTGCTCTTTGTCGACGAGAGCCACGTTACGCTGCCGCAGGTGCGTGCCATGTACCGCGGCGACCGTGCGCGCAAGGACTCGCTCGTCGAGTACGGCTTCCGCCTGCCGAGCGCGTACGATAACCGCCCGCTGAAGTTCGAGGAGTTCGAGC
>ENA-UEYF01000142-UEYF01000142.1-human-gut-metagenome-genome-assembly--contig:-NODE-142-length-70478-cov-37.149160_pt1 | contig 70478 bp, 59 predicted proteins | sample MGYA00242902_ERZ507920 | MGnify/ENA primary metagenome ERZ507920 (study PRJEB26167, sample SAMN06115402) | human gut metagenome | host: Homo sapiens | place: China:Jiangxi | collected 2016-07-05...
TTGAGGATAGGTCTGTTGAACTCTAACCTAATCTCTTGCCATAGAGATATTTATTGTGTAGCCTATATGGGCGCATCGAGATAGACTCCACATCGTTCGGGTTCACACGGTCCAGTTCGCCCACCGCACCGTCTATCAGCACCAGCGGACCGGCACTGTTAATGGAAGTCACACCACGCACGTTGATGGCAGGCGAGCTGCCCGGCACACCCGACGAAGTAGTGACGTTCAAGCCCGGCACCGAACCCTGCAACATACTCGTCAGCGAGTGCGCCGCACGGTCTTCCAGCGACTTGCTGTCCACCGTAGCCACGGCACCCGTCAGGTTCACCTTCTTCTGCGTACCGTAACCTACCACCACCGCCTCATCCAGCATGATGGCATCCTCCTGCATATATACCACGATGTTTTTCTGTCCCGGCTTCACCTTCACCTTTTCGGTAAGATAGCCCACATAAGAGAAATCCAGGGTTGCCCCTGCGGCAGGAACCTGCACCTCGAACGCACCGTCCACATCGGTAATCGTTCCCTGAGTAGTCCCCTCAATACGGATAGATACCCCCACAAGCGGTTCCTGCAAGGCATCCAGCACCTTACCCGATACCATCCTGTTCTGTGCCGACAGCGTAGAGATACCTCCCGCCAGCAACAGCAACAAGACCAACACATACGAATTGAAAACTTTCATAAATAAGTATTAAGTAAAACATAAGTTAAGTCAGCGAGGCAGATAAGCGTCTGTCGAGAAAGCCTTCGGACGCTGCATGTTCTCCGTCCACCGGTGTCCGAACTCGTCGCACACGGTGATGGTCAGATCCACGTCGGCATCGGCAGCCTTCACCTTGAAGAAATGCGGGAACAGCTCGGTAATGAAGCTCGGCGTAGAAGTCAGCGTCGACGAGTTGAAACGCTTCACGCTCAGCGCAGCCACATGCAGCGGGTCGTACGCCCATACCTCTTCGGGAGTCAGCCTGTTGCCGTTTTCGTCGGTCACCGTCAGCGTCCAGCGCGGGTTCCAGTTCCACACGTTGATGAGCACCTCATTGTTCTGGTTCACCGGATAAGCATCCACATACTTCATGTACTCCTTCTTCACCGAAGCCGGCACACCGGCAGGCATCTGCGGCACATCCGCCAGCGAGAAATGCACGTTGTTCAGGTCGTAGCTGCGGAACTGGTAATCCTCCGTCCATCCCGTAGCCTTGTACATCCACTCCATGTCCGTACCGTTCACGCTCCACACGGCGTAACCACCCGGCGTACCGTCGGGGCTGAGGTGTACACCCGGAGTAAGGTAGCCCGACCACCACCAGGAAGCGCAGATAGCACCCGTGTTATGTTCGTACACCTCCCGTCCGCCAGTCACGGCATCATCGGGCGTCACGTTATAGTTCATGTGCGTATGTCCGGTAATGAAATGCACCTTGTAGCCGTCCAGCACGTTCAGCAACTGCGTCGTGTTCAGCACGTCGTGATCCACCTTGAAGCCGTCCGTCTGCGAAGGATAGAACAATTGCGCGTGCATCACCACCACCAGCGGCACCGACTTGTCTACGTGCGACAAATCCTTTGCCAGCCAGCTTAACTGCTCAGCCGACACCCGTTTCTCGTAGTCGCGCGAAGTCGTACCGTCGTAATTGCTGCAATCGATGTCATCCAGCACCACGTAGTGCACCTTACCCAAGTTGAACGAATAATAAGTAGGCGCGATGTAATCCATGAAACGGCTCTCCGCATCCCGGTCGTTCGTCGCCTTATAGTCGTAGTCATGATTTCCGATGGTATGGAAAATCTGAAGCCCCTTCACCTGCGAGTTGATGGTATTCAGGTACTCGGGCAGCGCGTAACTGTTGGAATACCAGTACAGGTCCCAGGTCATGTCGCCCAGCGCGATGGCATACATCTTTTCCTGCTGGTGCAGCGCACGGTAAGCATTCAGGTCGCTGGTAAAGTCCATGAACTGCTTCAGGTCGCCCGTACGGTTTGCCAGATGCATATCGCCCAGCACCAGCACCTTATAGTCATCCTGTCCGTCCACCGCCGTCAGCGAGAAGTCCACCCGCTCGGCAGTAGCAGCGTCACCCTTCATCATCTTGTAGAACTGAGGGAGCACCCCATCGGCAGGCACCTCGTAACCCGCAGGAACAGAGATGAACACATATCCCCATTCCTTGTCCGACTTGAGCTGGTAGATACCCTGCTCGTCGGTCACGGTCACCTCTACGCCGTCCGAAACCACTACCCCCGGCACCGGTCCGTCGGCAGTCGAAACCACCCCGTACACCGTCGTTCCGGCATCCGGCTTCACCTCCGTGCCCTCTAATACATTAATATAAGTAGTACCAATCTGTTTTTTCCGGTCACCACGCTTGATGAACACCCGGTATGTACCGCTCTCACATTCCTCCGAAAGCTCCACGGTAAAACTGTTATCCGAAACACTCACCAGTGTACAGGTGTACAACACGCCGTCTGTCGACTCCAGCACCAGCACATCCGACACCTGCGGCGCCTCTCCGTCTTCCACCTGAAAGGTGTATTCACCTCCTTTGCTCACTTCAATCAGCGACGGGCATTCAAACTTGACATTGAAACTGTCTGCTACAGCCGCTGCCGCCTCATCCTTGCTGCATGCCGTCAACGGCAGAGCAGCACCCAGCACAAACCAAACTAAATACGCTGCAAATTTTCTCATTTTATCTTTTAATTGTGAAATATACCCAACCTGTCCTTATTTTGCTTATAGCCGATACCCGACTGGATATCAAGAGCTTGCAACTACTTAAAAAACCTTAATTTTCATTGTGCAAAATTAGAAGCAGCGTATTTCAAAAGCGAAACACCGATGTGGCATTCCTGTTTCAAAACGGTTAAGTTTGTGATGCAGCATACACACAAAAAACGGGGTGTGAACCACGCCGCGATACCGCAAACGTGAGGTTCACACCCCGTGTCATTTATTATATAATGGTTTCTTTATCTTACAGCGCCCCTCCGTGACGGGGAAAATGATATTAAAATTAATATCAAAAAGTTTGCAAATGATATTAATATTCGTATCTTTGCATTGTAACACATCGTGTGTTATATATTTATAACTCTTTAAAAAGAAAGGAGGCTGGAATGAAATACAACGAGCTCGAAAGGCTGCTAAAGAAATCTGGTTGTAAACTAATGGACGACAGTGGAAGGCATCCCACATGGTACAGTCCGAAAACAGGAAAATATTTTCAGACAAGCCACCATAAATCAGAAGAGGTAAAACCAGGTACATTGAAAAGTACACCATATATTTTTATTTTCTATATTATTATACTTGATAAATTAATTATCAAGACAAAAGACATTATTATGGCAAACAAAAAAATCAACGTCGTTATTGAACGAGGAGTTGACGGCACCTATTCAGCCTTCATTGCTGACAACAACTGCGAATTCGGTTGCATCGGAGAAGGAAAAAGCGTTGAAGAAACAAAAAGCGATTTTCTGGAAGCCGTTGACGAAATGAAGAAAGTGTATGAAATGAACGGAAAAAAGTTTCCTGCCGTAGAGTTCTATTTTATTTATGATGTAGCATCTTTTCTTAATTATTATGCCTACGCCTTCTCACTGGCAGGTCTGGCACGCATTACAGGCGTCAATCAGGGGCAGTTAAGTCACTACGTCACAGGCAGAAGGAAACCTTCAAAAACAACCGTCGAAAAAATTGAAAAATCTCTGCATGCGTTTGCAAACGAGATTGGCGAAATTAAATTCGTATAAACCTAAGAATAAAACAGAGAATCCCGCTCTTTTGCGGGATTTTTTATTCTATACGATCAAAGCCTCCCACGTAACAGTAACGCACTCACATTCTATCTCTCAGCACAATCATCTCCATCTCCGACTTCAAAAAAATCTGCGATACTAATGCTCACTATACATCTAAAAACAATAAGCATCCAAAATGCTAATTATAGTATGTTGAAAACTAATTAAAGCCTCCATATTTTTGCAAAAAACATACTATGAGTAGCAATTCCATTTTAGAAATATTCGGCAGAAATGTCCAGAAGTACCGAAAAGAGCAACGCCTTTCGCAAGAAAAACTTGCGGAATATGCCGGACTTCACCGTACCTATATAGGAATGATAGAGCGTGCAGAAAAAAACATAACTCTTGTCAATATAGAAAAAATAGCAAAAGCATTAAATATTAATCTAACTAAACTACTAGAAAACAATGAATAAAAAACAAGAAGAAGGTATTGACAGAAACTGGCATCCCGAATTTCAAAAATACACAGAAGCCATTGTTTCAGCTTCCGAATATGAAGGGCTTTATTTTGAAAGAAAAAAAGACACGCAGATTAAATGGGTTGCTACCAAGAAATCTTCCGCCGGACAGAAACGTCTGGCATGGTGGAACAAGAAATGCGAGGAACTGGGTATTCCCGTAAAATCCGGAAACTATGCCGTTGCAGTCAGGGAGATACATCCTACAAAAAAACATGTATGCCAGATCTGTGGAAAGGCGCTCAGCATATATTATGAATACCCCACTAAGCAAACGCTTTCCAGAATCAACCAGAAACTCGGTACCAGACTGAACCAGACAGATTATACCATAAAGGAAATAATAGAACAGTTTTGCAAGAATACCAATGATCTGCAAAACATAGCCGACATATTCAAGGTAAAATCTTTTACAGATGCAGCCGACCTGATCCGGCAAATATATGATACACATGTAGCCAAGTGTTCAGGCAAACTCTCTCCGGGAGCCATGTCAAATTGTCCGGACCGTTTCGACGGCTACCATTCCGACGGACTGTGCTGCCGGCAGTTTACCGACAAGGGCAGACATACAGACAACATGAAAACCTATGTGCAGGACCGGCGTGCTTATGAAGAATGGTCCGACGGCAACTATAACCTGGCCAACAGACTGATGGGAGAATACCAGAAAGCTCCAAAGTGCACATGTCCGGTCTGCGGAGAAACAGCTAAAATGACAGCCGACCATATAGGTCCGATTTCGCTCGGATTCTGCCACAGTACGAACATTGCTCCTATGTGCAAAGCGTGCAACAGTGCGAAAAACAATCGCCTTTCCTTGTCGGATGTCCGTAAGCTGCTGACACTGGAGGCAGACGGCAATCAGGTGGTAAGCTGGCATTCCCAATATATCTGGGACAAGTACAAAAATACTATCACTTCCGATGAAGATGCCCGGAAACTCAGTTCCCTCATGCTTAAATGCCACCAGAACGTATTGAAACTGTTCTCCCTTATTTACAAAAAAGGAGGGGAAGAATTTCTCCAGACTTATCTGCATCCTGAATACTCCATGTACGACTACCGTTTTTCGGATTTCAATCCGCTGGAACCCGACAAACTGAAGATACACGAAAGCCCTATCGAAAATGAAAACAAGCGAAAAAATCAGAAAAGATACCTGCGCATTGCTTTCGAAAGTTTGAAAGAATTCGACATGAAGGAAAACCGTAAAGTAACATTTTACACAGACCAGTTTCCCCAAGAAACAGCTGCCGTCATACAGAGCATCAAAGCCAGAAATTTCACACAAGCCGACCAGGAAGTCAGGAAACTCATCACACTTCTGTGCGACAAGATTATTACTTCCGAGTCAGAGTAGATTATAAAACTCTTCGAAAGTCAACTCTCCATACATGAGCCTGTCGTAAGCCGATGGCTGCACAGGCTCATAATCCATTTCCAGACTTCCTCCCCCGTTTTCCAGTTCCGGCAGCGAACCGATAGCATCTCTCACCGTAATGGCTACGGGCAAGTTCCACATATTCGGTGTCTTGACAGATGGCATGTAAAACAAAGGCGACGGCTGAGGTATGGAAATCTCTTCCAGTGAACCGATGATGAAAACCCGCTTTCTACGCTGCGGCACACCAAATTCCTCGGCATTCAACTTGATGGGTACATTTACATGATAACCGATTTCAGTAAAAGCCTCAATAATTTCTTTAATGGCATCCCCCTTACGCATAGTCAGAATACCTGGCACATTCTCCATAACGAAAAATTCCGGCCTCAGCCGGTTTACCATTTCAACAAAATCCTTGAACAACTGGTTTCTCTTGTCGTTCGGATCTCTCCAGCCCGCATACGAAAATCCCTGACAAGGCGGACCACCGACAACCACATTCACCGGTGTATTTCCGCAAGCTTCCATAATGCGCGCCTTGGTTTCCTCCTGGGTAATATCTCCCAAAATGAAATTCTCAGCCGGTGCATACTGCGAGTGATTATATCGGTTGGTAGCCATGATGCTCTTGTCTATTTCATTTGCGGCTATCAGCTGGAATCCGCTCATAATGAATCCTTCCGACATACCTCCGCATCCGGCAAACAAATCCACAAAATTCATTCCTCTTAAATGAGGCATGATCAGTGAAGCGACGAACCTGGCCAGCAAAGGAGGCACAGCGTTTCCTATCTGCTTGTACTGTGAAGCATTGGAACCCTGAAAGATAAAACTGTCGGGAAACGACTGAAGCCTTGCCGCCTCCCTGTTGGAAAGCACACGACATTGCGAAGGGTGCAGATTGCACCCGTTCCCTACCCGATTGAAATAAGTGGCGATCGTATAGCTTGGCTTGTCCCAGCACAACCTGCCGTAATAAGTAGTCCGTCCTCCGGTTTCCCTTATTTTATCCAGACGAGTATCCGATATGCTCAGAGGAATATCCTGCCAGTTTCCACCTTCAGGAATGTGAGGGGCTATTTCCGCCTCATGTTTCCCCATCTTAAACACAACATGATTATATAATTTCATCGTACTATCCAGTTTATCTCTTCCGGTGTCAAACCATACAGTTCGCCTACATACCTGTCCAGTTCCTCCTGCGAAGAATAAGTAAAGTTTTCATCCACTCTGTTCAGATCAACTACCGGCAAATCGTCTATTTCGTAGTTATTTATATGATTATTAGAGCTGGTCACCTTAAATCTCCAGTTCAACAAGCTGCTGTTCAGCAAAATATACATCTTCTTCAAGACTGTTTCTTCGGCCGATATGTAATTGCAACTATTTCCCAGTATATCATTTTCCTCACAATACACAAACCTCAGCCTCCGCGATATTCCCATATTGGAAACCTGCTGACAGACCAGCCTCCTTCTGCCAAAATCACATTTCAGAAATTCAGCCGAACGAGTTCCGAGAAACTCGCCCTTCACATATTCGTGATTGATATCCTCAATATCGTTGTCAGCAATCATATTTCCCCGTACCAACCGGTAGGGAGTCTGCTCTTGTGTTATAAACCGCTTATATAAAGTGAGATCCAGTTCCCCCCTTCTGTTCCGTATTTCAGGATATTCCTTCAGCTTCCGTACCTGTGACAGCCTCTCCAGAATCTCCCACCCCCTATCCGACATCAGAGGTATCTCCATGTTTTCCCCGAAAATCTTCCGCACACTTCCGATTTCTACTCCAAAACATCTCCCGTCCACTTCCACATTTATCCTGCCGGTAATACCGTATCGCTGCAGGTAAAATATATTAGTCGACTGCGTTACATTGTCAAACAGCGGGATGCTTTCTCTAAAGTATTTTATTTCACAGACCTTGTTCTTTTCCAACAAAAATTTCCGCAATTTTGTTGTTGACAAATCCGCAAATAATGTAGAAGGGCATATTACTCCCAAATAACCATTCCGCTTAAGCATCCGTATCATCTTTTCAATGGAGAGCTGATACAGATTCAACATTCCCTCCAGCGCATAATGATAAGCCCCCGAAGTTCTGAACCAGGACACCCACATTAAAATCCGGTCAGCTTTATTTCCCGAAATCTTCTTCTTGTCCGGTTTCAGAACCAGATAAGGAGGATTTGAAACAATCACATCAAATCCTCCGTTTACCTTTCCATCAAAATCAGAGTTTTTCAACGGACATTCATCAGAAAACATTATATTCTCCTGTATCAGTGCATTTCTCCGAATAATATTTCCACATATTTTTTCTATGTCCGAAACAGAAGGTTCTTTCAGCCTTGCCAAGGCCTTCATACGAGTAATCGCTACAGCCACAGGGTCTATATCCACAGCAAAAATATTATTCAAAATACTTTTTTCCGGCGGTATAGCATATTCTTTATCCAATATATCGACAATGCAATCATAAAAGCGTCCTGTACCACAGGCAAAATCAAGCACAGACACGTCAGCCCCTGCATCACACCGCGACAAGGTATTTTTCACTATTTCATAAGCGACATAAGATCTGGTATAAACCGCTCCCTTATCAATAAGATTATGCTTCGATTTTTTTCTGTAAACAAGGCCGTTCTTCCGCTCTATCACAGCATTCAGAAATACGATATGCAGTTCTTCACATAAAGAAGGGATTACTTCTGCCGGAAACTGAGTATAAAGAGAATATTCTCCATCAGGCAAAAATCCATAGCTGCCTGAGATTTCCACCGAGTCCAAAAGTTTTTTTTGGTAGAGAAAAGTATATATAAGGCTGTTTATCAGAAAGGAATGCACATTTTCTGTCAATGCAGCAACTGTTTCCGTGTTCAAATCTTGTTCCGAAATCCGATTTGACGACTTATATTTTTCGCATTCTTCCGCTATCAGATCGTTTTCCAATTCAATAAGTCCGTCAATCATTATTCCTTGCTTGATTTAATCATTTTTAAAACAAAATCCTGTATTTTCGTGCAAAGATAATGTTTTTTGTTTCACCAGCCCCGTTCCCGTTCCGAAAAAACAGCCTCTCTTAATCTTACGGCTCCCCCAGTCCCCGCACGATCACCTCCACCTCCGGCTTGAGGAAAAACTTGCGGTGCTTGTCGTGGCCCAGTGCCGCCAGCCCTTCGCGGATGGACGGACAGCGGTACATCCACCGGTACAGATTGCGCCGTGCCGTTTCCGGCGAACGGTCGGGAAAATACAGACAAGCCAGCTCCGACTTGCCGTAGATACGCAGACGGAATTCCCCGTTGCCGTGTTCATTTTCTTTCATACCGCATCCCCTTTCCGGCACGTCCGGCTTCCTTGCGCGGCGAAACCCGTTCGAAAGCCGCCCCGTCCAGCATCCCTTTCAGCACCATGCCCGGACGGAAACGCACCCATATCTTGTTTATCATCGATTCGTGGAAGTCAGCCTCCAGCCGCACTCCCTCGCTTTTCACTCCCACCTGAAGCGAACCCAGCTCACCCAGACGGACAATCTCGCCGTTGCACAGCCCGCGGCAGACCTCCTCTTCCAGCGCTACAAGTACCGCCAGCGTATCGGCACGTGTCACCGTACACCGCCGCTGAATACGGCGTGCCATGTCGCCCAGCGTCACCTCTCCCCGCGCCTGTGCACGGGCATAATACGTCATCTCTGCCGAGATATCACGCGGATCAACCCGCGGCACCACCGAATAAGTCACTGCTCTTTCCTTCATCATTCTTCCGTTTTAAATTGTTTGCCGGCGCAGTCACAGGCGTACCCGCGAACTCGCCGATTTTCGTCATGCTGGGATTATACCCGTAATATACCTTTCCCGTCGCCCCGTTGCGGTGCTTGGCTACCGTGGCGATGCCCATGCCCCGCGTAGACCACCCCGTATCGGGATCCACCCGGATGTGATAACGTTCCGGACGGTGCAGCAGAATCACCAGATCGGCATCCTGCTCGATGGCCCCGCTCTCGCGCAGGTGACGCAGCTCCGGACTCCCCGCCCGGTCTTCCGCCTGACGGTTGAGCTGGCTCGACACGATGACCGGACACCCCAGCGAGCGCGCCAGCCCCTTCAGCTTGCGGCTGCACTCCGCCACCTCCTGTTCACGCGTACGCCCCGGATTCACCGTGGCAAGCAGTTGCAGATAGTCGACGATAAGCAAGCCCAGCAGCCCCTTTGCCCGCAGCGACTTGGCGATGACACACAACTGGTCGACGTTGATGTACGGCGTATCGTCGACATGTACCGGCAGCGCGCTCATCCGTTCCGCCGTACGGTGCACATCCTCCACCTCCTCCGGCGAGAGCCTGCCCTGACGGATACGCAACGGATCGGCCGAACTCTCCGCCAGTACCATGCGCTCGCCCAGTTCCGAAGCCGTCATCTCCAGCGTGAAGAACACCACCGGCACACCCGCCATCGCCGCCTGACGCGCAAAGAACAGGTCGAGTGCCGTCTTCCCGTCGGCCGGACGCGCCGCCGTAAAAATCAGGTTGCCCGGCTGCCATCCCCCTGTCATCTCGTTCAGCCGCTGCAAGCCCGTAGGCACACCCGTCAGCCCGTTCACAGCCAGTTCCTGCCGGCGGTCCACCAGCGCCACCGTATCATCCATCACCTCCGGCATGGGGTGCAAGTGATTCTCCAGCGGCGAGTCCTCGAGCAGCGCCCCCAGTTCCCGCTGCGTATCAATCAGCACATCATACACATCACACGTCATATCGTTTGCCGCCGCCAGCTCCCGTGTCAGCGCCTCCACCAGCTTCCGCCGCAGGTAATACTGAAACAGGATGCCGCAATGATACTCCAGGTGAGCCGACGTAGCCACCCCCGCCGCCAGTTTCGCCACGGCAAACGGACCGCCCGCATCGTCCAGCCGTCCCAGAGCACGCAGCTCCTCGGTCACCGTCAGCATATCCACCGCCGCTCCCCGTGCATACAGCGCGTTTATCGCCTCGAACACCACCCGGTGCGCCGTCAGGTAAAACATCTCGGCACGCAGACTTTTCAGCACCACCGCCTGAGCCGAACGCTCCAGCAGGCACGCCCCCAGTACCGCCCCTTCTATTTCTTCCGCATAAACCATCCCCATAATCCTAAAAATATGACTGCTGTCAGATACAGCTTTTTACATTACTGAAAATCCTTTACGGATAATCCCTCCTGTTAAAATTATTGCTTGATTCTTATATATCAACAAGTTACTGAGGGTTTGAAAAGTTTTATCGGACAGCAATGATTGACAATTTAAAAAGTTTCATCAGACAACACAGATAAAAATATAATCAATTGAGTACAAAACTCTTCATCTGCAAATACTTCAGCGCCGTACGAGCCCGGTCGATAGACGGCAGCATGCAGAGATACATCTCGATGTTTCCCACCGCCTCCTCTCGCTCGGCCAGCGTCAGCTTCCCCCACGCCTTGCGCGCCGCCTCGATGTCGAGGGCAGGCTGCCGCGTCATGTCGTGATACTGTTCCCAGAACACCTCGAACATCTCGTCGCCCGCGCTCCTGCGCCTTCCGTCCGCACCGTTTTTCACCCGCATGCGGCACAGCGTATCGTAGTGCAGCAGACGCAGCTTCGAACAGTTCTGCACCTTCATCACCTCCACCACACCGTTCTGCTCCAGCTCTCCGATAAAATGGTTCACATGCCTCCGGCTCCAGGCGAAGCGCAGACTCAGCTCCCTTCCTGAGAAAAACAGCTCGCCCCGTTTCAGGCATCCAGGGGTATCACCCTGATCGGTAAAGCACGCCGCCATGAGCAGATACACATACGCCTGCGAGTCGGAATGCCACTTTCCGTACATTTCGGCAAACATCTGGGTAAGCAGTCGCCTCGAAAGTACCAGAAAGCCCAGATTGCCAGGATTTTTCATAGTTGTTATCACCTCCATAATTCTTCATTTTTTTACGCAACCCGAAAGGGCGGGCCACCACCGTCACCAAAGTGTAGCATAGCAAACCCTCAGAGTTACAAGTTATTACAATGTCCGGCGGGCCACAAGAGCACCACCAGGGTTGCCACCCTTTCCTATTATATATTAAAAGAAAGAGTAAAAGCAAGGGAAGTTTTTCTCGCAAAGAAAAACGTTCAGCCACGATTTTTCCGTTATCTTTGTGTCATCAACAGAACCTGACAGGTAAACTTCCGTTCTTGTCTTTCACCGGTAAAAATACCGATTGGCAGAGTATTAATTACTGCCCTATACGGCAGAGATAACCCCCGAGAGACAAGACTAATGAAATATTTCGAAAAATTATACGCTTCGTGCGAGCCTACGAAGCAACAGACAGACGAGTGGCTCAAAGAATTAAGAAAGTTCATCGATACACTGTGCGCCCTGTCGCACGTATCGAAGTCGGAAATCCAGCGCATCACGGGCATCGGCACGCATACGTGTTTCGACACCGTCCGCAACTTCCGTTTCAAGACGCTGGCCACCTTCTTCAAGGCAGCCGAACAGGTGTGCGAGATAGATTTCGACGTAACCACCCTGAGACTGATCATAGAGAGCTGCATCATGCACAAGACGAACCTGATAGTACGCGAGGCCGATCCCGACGAGGAGCCGGGAGAAAACGAGTTCAGGATTCTGAAGCAGCTTTCCGTGGGCACGGACTCCCGAAAAGGCAGCCCGACGGGAAAAAAAGCTGAAAAGTTGAAGTAAACATCAGGAAGTTTACCCGGATATTCGTACAAAAGCTCCGGCTTTTCGTACGAATATCCAAAAAAATCTCCGGACATTGTCCGCCCATGATGCCGGCATCCGGAGATTTTTTTGTACCAATCGACAAAAAAACGGATAAATTGACAAGCCAGCCCGTTCGCGTCCACATTCGGAAAAAGACGGCAGTCCTTGTGTAAAAATAAAAAAATTGAACAATCATATCTAAAAAAAGGGTTAAAATAAACCTTTCTGCATATAAATTTGTTATCTTTGCGCCGAAGAACGACTTCCTATGCGGCTGTGGGAGCGGATCCTAGACAGAAGCACGATGTGCGTCATCTTCCGTATTTGGAGATAACAAACTGATTCATAGTGTTTTTCAGGCGCTAGGAAGGAGAGAGAGGTACATCCGTACCTCAACAAACATTCAATCAAGAAAAAAGGGAACAAAAAACCAGAAGGACAAACATCCACAGACATGGAAAAAGAACAGGTATGGCTTCCCCTGCAGACGGTGTACAACAAAGAACTTACAGTAGCCGCCTATCTCAAAGAGCAGGGCATCGAGCATTACATCCCCATGACATACGAGCTCCGCGACACCGGGCGCGAGGGTGAATGCAGCCATGTACTGGTACCGGCCATCCATAACCTGATTTTCATCCACTGTCCTTATGACGCCAACTGGTGCCGGCAGTTCGCCTCCGAAGCCCCGCTGCCCGTCTATTTCCTGAAGAAGGAACGCAACGGCAATGACTACTGCACGGTGAGCGAACGCGACATGCAGAACTTCATGCATGCCACCAACCCCGACATCCAGGGCACGCGGTTCATCGATTCCGAAAAGCTTCGCGGCAAGCGCAGCGTCCCCGTCCGGGTAGTACGCCGCGGTCCGCTCTACGGTGTGACCGGCAAGTTCCTCCGCTACGGAGGCCGCCACTACATCGCCATCGAAATGCCCCAAAGCACCGCCCTGCTCAAAGTGAGCTACACCTGGTGCGAAACCATCGAAGAGTAAATTCAGAAAAACAATATAAAATCACTAACAGACAAGCATGAAACTAAAAGCTTTATCACTTGTTATTTTTATGGCATGTTCGCCCCTGCTCATGGCGCAGTCGGGCATGACCGACCAGCAAGTGCTGGAATATGCTAAAGATGGAGTAAAACAAGGCAAAGACCAGCGTACCATAGCTACCGAGCTGGCACGCCGCGGTGTGACCCGCGAACAGGCGGAACGCGTAAAGAAACTGTACGAACAGCAGACAGGTACCGCTGCCGGCGACATGACCGGAACCGCCAAAGCCGAAGCACGCCTGCGCGAGCAGACACAGGAAGACAATTCCACCATGCTCGACGAACAGCCACAGGCACAGGAAGTGGCACAGCAGGACGCCGTATTCGGCCGCAACATCTTCAACACCCGAAACCTTACGTTCGAACCGAACGTCAACATAGCCACCCCGCCCAACTACCGTCTCGGTCCGGGCGATGAAGTGGTAATCGACATCTGGGGAGCCAGCCAGAACACCATCCGCCAGCAGATTTCGCCCGACGGAACCATCAACCTCGAACAGCTCGGTCCTGTATTCCTGAGCGGCATGAGCATCGAGCGCGCACAGCAGTACCTCACCGGCGAGCTCCGCAAGATCTATTCCGACCAGAGCAACCAGATACGCGTCACGCTGGGCAACACCCGCACCATCCAGATCAACGTGATGGGCGAAGTGATACAGCCGGGAACCTACGCCCTCTCGGCCTTCTCTACCGTATTCCACGCCCTCTACCGTGCAGGCGGTGTGAGCGGCATCGGTAGCCTCCGTAACGTGAAAGTATCGCGCGGCGGACAGACCGTAGCTACGGTAGACGTCTACCAGTTCATCATGCAGGGCAAGACCCGCGACGACATCCGCCTGGAAGAAGGCGACGTGATCATCGTTCCTGCCTACGAAGAACTGGTACAGATTACAGGCAACGTGAAACGCCCCATGCGCTACGAAATGAAAAAAGGCGAAACCCTTTCTACCCTGCTGAAATATGCCGGCGGATTTACCAGCGACGCCTATACCAAGAGCCTGCGCATCGTGCGCCAGAACGGTAAGGAATATCAGGTAAACACCGTGGATGACACCGACTACAGCGTATGCCAGCTGCACGACGGCGACGTAATCACCGCCGAAGCCATTCTGGACCGCTTCACCAACAAGCTGGAAGTGCGCGGCGCCGTATACCGTCCGGGCATCTACGAACTGGGCGGCAAGCTGAACACCGTACGCGAACTGGTAGAGAAAGCCGACGGACTGATGGCCGACGCCTTTACCGGCCGTGCCGTACTGTACCGCGAGCGTGAGAACAAGACCCGCGAAGTGAAGCAGATAGACATCCGCGCCATCATGGACGGCAGCCAGCCCGACATCCCGCTGCAGAAAAACGACGTACTCTACATCCCCAGCATCCACGACCTGGAAGACCTGGGCAACGTGCAGATATTCGGCGAAGTAGCTCATCCGGGCGACTATCCGTATGCCGACAACATGACCCTCGAAGACCTCGTGATCACCGCAGGCGGTCTGCGTGAATCGGCTTCCGTAGTACGTGTCGACGTGGCACGCCGCGTAAAAGACCCGAAGAGCACCGAAAGCCCCGCTACCATCGGACAGAACTTCTCTTTCGGCCTGAAAGACGGCTTTGTGGTAGACGGCGAACCGGGATTCACCCTCCAGCCTTACGACCAGGTATTCGTACGCCGCAGCCCGGGCTACAGCGCACAGCAGAACGTGGTAGTAGACGGTGAAGTGCTTTACGGCGGAACCTACGCCCTGAGCAGCAAGAACGAACGCATCAGCAGCATCATCGCCAAGGCAGGAGGCGCCACTCAGTTTGCCTACGTAAAGGGAGCCAAGCTTACCCGTGTGGCAAACGAAGAAGAAATCAAGCGCATGCAGGATGTAGTGAACCTGCTCCGCCGCCAGGTAGGCGACGCCATGATCGACTCCCTGGGCATCAACGTACAAAGCACCTTTACGGTAGGCATCGACCTGGAAGCCGCCCTTGCCAACCCCGGCAGCGATGCCGACATCGTGTTGCGTGCAGGCGACGTGATCAGCGTGCCCGAATACAACAACACCGTGAAGATAGACGGCGCCGTGATGATGCCGAACACTGTATCCTTCAAAGAAGGCGAAGGCGTGAAGTACTACATCAACCAGGCAGGCGGCTACGGCCAGAACGCCAAGAAGAGCAAGAAATTCATCATCTACATGAACGGCCAGATAGCCCAGGTGAAAGGCAGCGGCAAAAAACAGATGGAACCCGGCTGCGAAATCATCGTGCCCAGCAAACGCAAGAAGCAGTTCAACATCGGCAACGTTGTCGGTCTGACAAGCTCTATTGCCTCACTGGCGACCATGACAGCTGCCATTGCGGCATTGGTTAAATAAACTACTGATTATAAACAGCTACAGGAGGCGCAAGGATAAATCTCAACCCAATATCTCTTACCAATGACTCAACGCCGACTGTAGCTTTTTTAGATACCCAATCACCCATGAACGAAAACAAAAACTACCAGCACCCGGACGTACAGGACCCGGAAAACGATGAACTCGAAATAGACTGGATGGAGATACTGCGTAAAATCATCGCCATCCGCAAGACCCTCTACAAGGCAGCCGGCGTAGGCGTGGTACTGGGCATTATCATTGCCCTGAGCATCCCCAAGCAATATACCGTAACCGTCACTCTCTCTCCCGAAATGAGCGGAGATAAAGCAGGTGGAGGACTTGCCAGCCTGGCTTCTTCTTTTCTAGGCGGAGGTGCAAGCAGCAGCCCCGATGCGCTAAATGCGACTTTGGCTCCGGATATTGTGGCCTCTACTCCATTTATTCTTGAACTTTTCAACACTCATGTCCAAACACTCGATGGTGAACTAGATACGACATTTGTTGCTTATCTAGATAATCAAAAAACTCCCTGGTGGGGATACATCAAGGCAGTCCCTGGCATGGCAATCGGAGCCATCAAGTCACTATTTATTGAAGAAGCAGATACTGCATCTGTTTTAAATCCTTTCCAACTGAATGAAGAAGAATATCAAAAGGTAGAGAATTTAAGAACTGTTATTGCAGCTAGCGTAGATAAAAAAACGGCTATGACTACCGTTACAGTTACTTTACAAGACCCAAAGGTCACTGCTATTGTAGCAGATAGCGTAGTAGCTAAACTTCAGCAATATATTATCGATTACCGCATTAAGAAAGCTAAAGAAGACTGTGCTTATCTGGAAGAACTTTATCATGAACGCCAGCAGGAATATTACGATGCCCAAAGCAAATATGCACACTATTTCGATACAAACCGTAATATTGCTTTTCAAAGCGTACGTGCCGAACAGGAACGCCTTCAAAACGATATGAGCCTTGCTTATCAAGTGTACAGCCAAGTGGCACAGCAATTACAAGTGGCTCGTGCTAAAATACAAGAAGAAAAGCCTGTATTTGCAGTAGTAGAACCGGCTACAATACCTCTTTACCCATCAAACACTAGCCGAAAAGTAATTGTTATAGGAATATTATTTTTGACAATATGTGGAACTATAGCATGGAAAATATTTGGTATTAATTATTGGCAAAAAATAAAAGAAAAATTATATTAATTATAAACCAATAGAAAGTTAAGAAAATTAATTCTGTTTTATGAATAATACGGCTAATAATAAACGCATTGCTAAAAATACTCTACTATTATATTTTCGCATGCTATTCATTATGGCTATAAACCTATATACATCACGAATAGTATTAAAAATATTAGGGATAGAAGATTTTGGTATATATAATGCCGTAGGAGGAATCGTTGCTATGTTTGGCTTTTTGACATCAGCAATGAGTATTAGTACCCAACGTTACATTACTTATGAACTAGGAAAAAACAATCTCAAACAACTTAATAAAATATTCAACACCAGTATCACAATACATGCAGTAATCTCTGTCATAATATTAATTCTTGCAGAAACAATAGGCTTATGGTTTCTCTATAATAAAATGACCATACCAATAGAACGTTTAAATGCTGCATTATGGACTTATCAAGCCTCAATAGCATCTGCAATAATATTAATAATGAGCATTCCATATAATGCAACAATTATTGCTCATGAGAAAATGAGTGCATTCGCGTACATTTCAGTCCTCGAAGTAGTACTGAAGTTAGCAATTGTATATTTATTACTCATTAGCAACTTTGATAAGCTTAAATTATATTCCACCTTAATCCTTATAGTTCAACTTATAATCAGAATTATATACGGTCAATATTGTAAAAAACATTTTCTCGAAACAAAGATCCATTGCATTAAAGACAAATCTCTATTTAAAGAAATGTTAAGTTTTGCAGGTTGGAATCTATGGGGAAATTGTGCTGGCATCGCCTCTACACAAGGAGTAAACATATTACTAAACATATTCTTCGGTCCTCATATCAATGCCGCACGTGGAATAGCAGTTCAAGTTCAAGGTGCAGTTAATCAATTTGCATCCAATTTTCAAACTGCTATCAATCCTCAAATTACTAAATCTTATGCTCAAGGTGATTATAACTACATGCATAATTTGATATTTAGCAGCTCTAAATTCACATTTTATCTTTTATTATTACTAACTCTTCCATTACAAATTGAAACAAAAACTATATTAAACTTTTGGCTAGAAACAGTACCTGACTATACAGAAATTTTCCTCAGATTAATTCTATGTGTGACAGTAATTGATGCTACAGCAAACCCATTAATGATTTCAGCGTCAGCTACTGGAAAAATTAAAACATACCAAAGCATAGTTGGAAGTATATTATTTTTAATATTTCCATTATCTTATCTATTCTTAAAATTAGGGACAAATCCCGAATCCGTATTCATTATTCATTTATTAATCTGTATATTAGCTTTCATTGTACGTCTTTTTATAGTGCGCTCAATGATACAACTTAACCTTACAGAATATGTCAAAAAAGTTATTATTAGAATCATATTCGTAGCTATCACTGCCACCATTTTAACAATGGGAATTAAGTTTTTCCTTAATGATAACACTTTCTTTAATTTCATTATTTTATGTTTTTCATCAACTATTATAGTCATAATTTTATCTTATTCTATAGGATTAGAAAAAAATGAAAAAAAGTTCATTACTTGTAAGATAAAAAACATTATAAACAAAATAAGAAGATGATACAAATAATAAATAAGAAAGATTGTTGTGGATGTGCAGCATGCGTGCAACGATGCCCTAAAAAATGCATAAACTTTAAAAGTGATTCTGAAGGCTTTTTATATCCAATAGTTGATGCAGATAAATGTATTAAATGCGGACTTTGTATTAAAACATGCCCCATATTAAATTCTAATAATAAAAAAGATCCAATAGCTGCTTATGCTGCTATTTATAAAAATGAAACTATAAGAAATGAAAGTTCCTCCGGAGGTATGTTTTCATTATTAGCAACAAACATTATCAATGAAGGAGGAGTTGTTTTTGGAGCAACTTTCGATAAAGCATGGAATGTAATACATTCTTATACTCAATCAGCAGCTGAACTATGGAGATTTAGAGGATCAAAATATGTGCAAAGTGATATCAAAGAGAGTTATATAATTGCAAAAAATTTTTTAAAAAATAACTATAAAGTATTATTTACAGGTACACCATGTCAGATAAGTGGATTAAAGCATTTTCTAAACAAAGATTATGAAAATCTTATTACAGTTGATGTAAGTTGCCATGGAGTACCAAGTCCAAAAGTCTGGACACAATATTTAAATTATTTATTTTTTAAACAAAAAATAAACAAACAAGACATAGGTAATATTTATTTTAGGGAAAAATCTAATGGATGGATTTGTTACAATTTCGCAATAAAGAACTCCAAAGAAGAAATTATATATAAAGAGCCTCATACTGAAAATCTTTTCATGAAAGCTTTTTTATCCAATTTAATATTACGTCCATCTTGTTATGTATGCCAATTCAAACAAGGCAAATCAAATAGTGATTTAACAATTGCTGATTACTGGAAAGGCTGGGAAGTATACCCACAAATACATGATAATAAAGGAATTAGTTTAGTTCTAGTAAATAGTAAGAAAGGTAATCTTCTATATAACTCTTTAAAAACTGAATTAATTTCATTTACGACTGAATATAAACATGCATTAAAAACTAACCATGGATTACAAGAAATAGAATATACTAATAAATATAGAGATATTTTCTTCAAATCATTAGACAAAGAAAATATAGAAAAATTAATAAAAAAATACACTAAAATACAATGGAATATTAGAATAAAGAAAATTCTAAAAAAAATCAGAAAGAAAATAAATTAAAACAATTTCAATCAGTTCAAGAACAATGAAATACCCATGAGATAAAAAATCACGCCCAAGAGAATGTAAATAGTCAAGCTGAAGTTACCTTTGTATAGTGTAACCCTAAAATGTATCAGTTATGGCAGAAGTGACATTCCCTCAGTTGATACAGCGCGCTTGCGGTATCGACGTCCACCTGAAGGTTGTGGTGGCGACAATTGACGGAGCAGGCATCCAACGCGAGACCCGCTCATTCAAAACCTTCACGAGTTCTTTGAATGAATTGAAAGAATGGCTATTGTCCAATGGTGTAACGCATGTGGGAATGGAGAGTACCGGTGTTTACTGGAAGCCGGTTTATAAGGTTCTTGAAGATTCCATTCCCAATGTCTGGATAGTCAATGCCCGTCACATTAAGAATGTTCCGGGTCACAAGACAGACAAGATGGACAGCGAATGGATCTGCAAGCTTCTTCTGGCAGGTCTTCTCAAACCGAGCTATATTCCTCCCAAGGAGCAGCGTCAGCTTCGTGACCTGACGCGTTACCGGAACAAGCTTATTCAGCAGATAGCTTCAGAGAAGAACCGTATGATGCGTATTCTTGAAGACTGCAACATCAAGCTTTCAAGTGTAGTAAGTAATACAAGCGGTACGACAGCTACTTCTCTTATTGATATGCTTTGTGAAGGTAAAGTCCTTACTCTTGATGATATAAATTCAGTTTATCACGGTAAACTGTCAGCCAGTCCTGAAGAATTGCTTGAGGCGTGTACCGGTTTTGTTGAAGAGCATCACATTTATCTTCTTCAGATGATCCGAAAGGATATAGACCAGACTCAGACTTTGGTTGATGATTTGTCCGAACGTATAAAGAGACTGTTGTCCAAGTACGAGAATGTCCTTGAACTTCTCAGGGAGATTCCCGGTTTTAGCACCAAGGTTGTAGAGGATCTGGTTTCTGAGATAGGTCTTGACATGTCCCACTTCCCTTCTGAAAAGCATCTTTCGTCCTGGGCCGGTCTTTCTCCGGGCAACAACGAGAGTGCGGGTAAAAAAAAGCGCACGAATCACTCACGGAAACAAACAGGTAAAGGCGGTAATCACAGAAGCCGCATGGGCTGCGACCCGTACAAAGAATACGTTTTTTAGTGAGAGATACCATCGTATAGCTGCCCGCAGAGGAAAGAAACGTGCCTTGATTGCAGTGGGACATTCTCAGTTGATATCCGTTTATCTGATACTGAGTACAGGGTCCCGTTACCATGAACTTGGAGCACAATATATGCAATCCAAGATAGAGCAGAAACGCAAGGTATATTTGTCTTCTGAACTTAAAAAGCTTGGATACAATGTCTCACTTACTAAAGTTCCACAAGCTGTAACACTGAACTAATAATATAGACCAAAGGCCGACTTTTACTGGAATTACCATAGCCCGACAATGAAATTGGTCTCAACAGCTAAGCGCCAAAGATTGTGACTTATGTACACGTGTATGAAACTTTTAAATTCTTAGCTGTTGCTATTTATTATTGTACAATAGCCGCACTTGTGTTCTCATAAGTGCTAATCTTTCTTTTATCCAAAACCTCGGATTTATATCAATTTTAGTATAAACCTGTCCTACTTTGTGTGTAGGACGCTTAATATTTACGTATGAAAATATGCATTATATCATTTTGGACATCAAACAATAATTATGGACAGTTATTTCAAGGATATGCCTTACAAAACTATCTCAGACAACAAGGTCATGATGTATATCACTTAAAATATCGCACCAGAAAAGTTCAACGCCCTCTATTAATCCAATATATTATAAAAAGTATCAAATTTATCATTAACCCTTACAAAAAAATCAAAGCTATAAAAGCCAATAACTTAAGATGTAATCATGATGAAATAAGGGATTTCATTTCTTTCCGTAACTTATATATGAATTTTTCAACAATAGAATATAACGGAACAGACTCCCTGAAAAAAAATCCTCCTATTGCCGATTACTATATTACAGGAAGCGATCAAGTATGGGCACAATTAATTTCAAAAAAAGATAATAGAGCCTTTTATTTAGACTTTGGAGAAAAAAAAACAAATAAAATTGCATATGCAGCAAGTTTCGCTATGACTCAGTATCCCAAAGAATTACTACCGGACTTACGGCAATTATTATTAAAGTTCAAAAAAATTGGGGTAAGAGAAAATGACGGAATTAACATATGTAAAAATATAGGTATAAATGCAATTTTAGTACCAGATCCTACTATCTTATTTAAAGGTGAAGACTATCGGAAACTTTCTACCCCAATATCAAAACTAAAAAAATTTGCTTTTATTTACAGCCTAAACATCAACAACCCACAACAAATCTACTGGGAAACCTTAAGTCCATTTATAAACCAAAAAGCATTAAACACTGTAGTAACAACTGCTGATGGTCTTATTCCAGCATGTGAAATTTTTGAAGCTCAGTACATTTATGCAACACCTAATGAATGGCTATGGTTAATAGATAATGCAGAATTTGTTATAACAGCTTCATTTCATGGCATAATATTTAGTATTCTTATGAACACTCCTTTCGTTTACATACCTCTACAAAATGTAAAGGCAGGAATGAATAATAGAGTTATCTTACTTTTAAAAGATCTAGGACTAGAAAATAGAATTTGCTATGCAAAAGAACAGATTAAACCAATTCTAGATACAGAAATCAATTGGAGCAAAGTTAATATGACAATTAATGAAATGAGAGAAACTGGGAAATCGTTTCTTAATTTTCAATAAACAAAAACATTATGAAATTCCTAAAGAAAATAACTAAAGCCATCTACAGAAAGTATCACGCTTATAAAGAATCGACATACCAAATAATAAACAATAACTCTGATGAATGGGTATATATTTGTTACATTGCACAAGTTTTTTATCATTTAGATGATACCCAATATTTAGATAGTCATCAAAATAAAAGAGAAGCAATAGTTATAGCTAACACATTTCATAAACTTGGATACAATGTATACATACAAGAGTTTTCATCGAATAAAAAGATTCCTAACTTAAATTTTACGATAATTTTTGGAATAGAGTCCAATTTCTATAAAGCCTGTAAAAGATTTCCTCAAGCAAAAAAAATTTATTATGCGACAGGAGCTTATTTCAAGCATCAAAATAAACAGATATATGACATGACAAATTATATAAATAGTACATACAAATCTAACTTAACTTATAAACGCTTAGTAAAACCACATAAGTCAATAGAAATTGCAGATTCAATTTTACAAATAGGTAGCAATTTCACTATTAGCACTTATCCAGAACAATACCAATCTAAAATATCTTTAATACATCAAAGCACTCAAATAAATTCACAATCACAGATAAAAAAATATGCTAAAGAGAATGAGTATTTTTACATGGGAAGTGGGGGAAATGCCTTAAAAGGTTTAGTTCTATTAATCGAATATTTCCATCAACATCCTGAATTATACCTTAACATTGTAGGCCCTATTGAGAATGATTTTTATAATACACTCAAAAATCAAATAGGCAATAACATAAAAATATGGGGATTTCTAAATGTTAATTCGCCACAATTCTCTCAAATAATAAAAAGATGTAATTTTATAATTTATCCATCAGGATCAGAAGGTATTCCAGGAGCTGTCATAAATTCAATGAAAAAAGGACTTATCCCTATTGTTACTCCATGGGCTGCGTTTAATGAGATAAATAACTATGGATTTCTTTTAGAAAAATGGGATATTGAATCAATCAATAAAGGTATAAAATGGAGCCAGTCTTTATCAATCGAAACGATTGAGAAATTAAGCAAAGATTGTCAGACATACGTAAATCAAAATTACAATATAACAAACTTTGAGAAAGAATTCAACCAATATATTCAAGCCGTATTAAAAAAATAAGATATGGTTAAAGAAAAGCAACTTTATCATAATGCATTATATAAAAATTGGAATAAATTATTCCTAGGCATATTCATCTACGAACTAGGAGGAATTTTATATGAATTCATTTTTATTGAAAATTTCATAGGCAGACTCATATCCCTAGCAGGAATACTTATAGCCTTCTTTCACATTATTAAAATTCCCAAAATAAATCCTCTCACAAAAAATCATTTTATAACATTTATCTTTTGCCTATATCTAAGTTTTAACATAATAACAATAAGCAGAGGATTATTACATAGTAATATGGGAGGTATTCTTATTGATCCTAAATATTTTTGGCAATATGTTTTACCTTTTATTATTTTCTTAAAACTTCCTCCTAAAATTTTTACTTTACTATACCAATGGAGTTTTATATACATAATTACAGCACTACTATTTTGCCTTTACAATTTTAGCGACTTTTATCTTAATGCTTCTGAAATAATGAAAAGTATGGTTGGGTGGGATGGCTATATAGTGAATAGACCCCAAACACCATGTATGTTATCCCTACCTATCTGTTTATTTTTATTCAATTGGAAAGATTTAAAAAAGACACATAAAATTATCATTTGTACAACTTTTATCTTAGCAATATTAGCTGCATTATTTGCTGGAAGAAGAAGTGCAGCTGCTAGTATCTTATTTTTCATTTTTATTGCATTTGCTATAAAAATTAAGCAACATTTAGGGAAAGTGATTATAGCACTTATAGTTCTTTATTTCATACCTTTAAATCTTTCTAAAATAATTCCTGATTTATCAGAAACATTTACTGTATTATCAGAACGTTTAGATAGTAATACTAGAGAAAATGTTGAAGAGGATTTTTATAAAGATTTCAAGAAAACAAGTGAATGGATTGTAGGAAGAGGAATGGATGGTACTTATCGAAGCCCTTCAGTTGCAGATATAACAGATTTAAACAGAAAAGGAATTGAAACTGGATATCTTAATATTATATTACACGGAGGGTTATTATTACTAATTCCTTACCTTATTATCCTCATTTTTTCAATAAATAAGATTAGAAAAAGAAAAGAACTTGCATGTAATAATAAATCAGCCGCAATATTCATTTTTTTTCACTTACTATGGCTTTATCCTGGAGGAACTCCCAAATTAGGTCTAGAGTTTTTCATATTATGGATTTTAATATCAATAACCCTATCTAGAAACTCTTTTTATAAAAAAGTGAAATGTCCAAAACCTGAATCAAACTGATCATTCAATATCAATCACTTCATAAGTCAAATAAACCACAAACATTTTTGATTATTAAAAAATGAATATATTATACGATTATCAAGCTTTTATGATGCAAACACATGGAGGAGTATCAAAATGTTTTGCAGAACTTATTGCACATTTGCCACCTTATATCTCATATCAAGTAGGTATAAAAGAGAGTAATAATTTATACTTAAAGGATAAAAAATTAGTACCGAATTTACAATCATGTAAGCTCACTTTAAATAATTTTCTTGTTCCTTTTTCTTTTAAGGGAAAAGGAACAATATTTAATTGGATAAATCAAAAATATCCCCAATTTCCTTCTTCTATAAATATAAACAAAAACTATTGTATAGAACTAATAAAATCACAAAAATTCGATATATTTCATCCTACTTTTTTTGATTTATATTACTTAGATTATATAGGAAAAAAACCTTTTGTCCTTACTGTTCACGATATGACACCAGAATTATTTCCTCAATATTATCCCTCTAATTATTATCAAATAAAAAACAAAAAAATACTTGCAGATAAAGCAACGCATATAATTGCAGTATCCGAACAAACAAAAAAAGATTTGATTGATTTTTTGCAAATTCCAGAAAAAAAAATAACTGTTATTTATCATGGTGCTCCTGACATAATAGAAAAACAAAATAGACCTATAGTCACAGGCAACTATATCCTTTATATAGGAAACAGAGAAGCTTACAAAAATTTTAATAAGTTTATTTATAGCTTCGCTCAAATTTTAAAAACGCGTCCATCACTACAATTAGTATGCACAGGCAAACCATTCAACAATAAAGAACGTACATTATTTAGCAAACTACAAATTACAGATAATATTATTCATTTATTTACTAATGATTTCCAATTAAATAATCTATATCAGCATGCACTAGCATTTATTTATCCATCATTATATGAAGGTTTTGGAATTCCAATATTAGAAGCATATGCAAATAACTGTCCAGTGCTTTTAAACAAAAAAAGTTGTTTTCCTGAAATAGCCCAAGATGCAGCAATGTATTTTTTGCTTGACGAGCAACACAATACTTTTATTGAAACAATGAACACATTTCTTGATAATTATTCAGAATTCAGAAGTGATTTAATTAATAAGGGAAAAAAACAATTACAAAAATTCTCATGGGAAACATCTGCAAAACAATTAGCTAATGTATACGAAAATATAATATAATTATGTATCAACGAACAAAAGTAACAATAATCACTGTAACATATAATGCACAAGATTGTTTAGAGCAAACAATTCTAAGCGTTATAAACCAGACATATCCCAATATTGAATTTATCATCATTGATGGAGACAGTAGTGATAAGACTATAGACATAATAAAAAAATATGAATCACACATAGACCTATGGATTAGTGAAAAAGATCAAGGTATATACGATGCTATGAATAAAGGCATTGAATTCGCAAACGGCGAATGGATTAATTTTATGAACGCAGGAGATCTATTTGCAGACAAAGATACAATTTCAAAAGTATTCGATAAAGATTATTTATCTTACGACTACATATATGGCGATCGAATAAATAAAGATGATGTTGGATTTTTCTACGAAAAAGCATACCCATTCTTTCTACAGAAAAAACAATATTGTCCTTGGAAAGGAATATGTCACCAAAGTACATTTGTAAGAAAAGCCATGGCTCAAAGACATAAATATAGTCTTAAGTATAAATACGCCGGAGATTATGAAATGATGTATAATATATATAAGGATGGAGGAGCATTTTTATATCGTCCTATCGCTGTCGCTATTTATAACCAAACAGAAGGTTTTTCTATTACAGGTTTTAGAAAATCCATAATCGAAAATGCTATGCTATTAGGCATTCCTCTAAACTGCAAATTTAAGATTTGGCTGGAATGGATGTGTTTAAAAAATAAAATCAATACATATATAAAGAAACATTTTCACATTAGAATAAAAAGAAAAAAAACAATAATAAATATACAACCATGATCAAAAACATCAAATTAAAAAAATTTCTACAAAATAAGCTATTCCCACTTTTTTCCTTTATAAACAAAATACTACCACATAAAGATAATTATATATTGCTATATTCTAATATGGGATTTAGGGATAATATATTAGCATTATATAATTATTTAATAAAAAGTGAATATAATAAAAAATACAAGATTATATGTAGTTCTAATGATTATAAACAAATAGATTCGACCCAAAAAAATGTAATATTCACAAGTAATATAAAAGGAATCTTTTACTACTTAAGATGTAAACATGTTTATTACTGCTTTGGAAAATTACCGATAATTCCACATAAACGACAAATAGTCATTCAAATGTGGCATGGTACACCATTCAAAGCGGCAGATAAATCCATGCAAATAAGTCACGATAAATTATATTACACACATATTTTTTCAGCATCAAAACACTTTATTCCAATTGTAAGTTCTATTTTTTCATTCCCTAAAGAAAAAATACTAATCTGCGGACATCCACGAACAGATATTTTATTAAATTCACACAATATACATTATGACTTTGGTTATTATCACAAATTAATTGTATGGACTCCAACTTTCAGGAAATCATCAGTATTAGGCTATGAAGACTCCCACAGTACATCAATTATTCCAATATTTAAACGAGAAGATTTTAATGAAATAGAAAAATTCCTCAAAGAGAAAAGGGTAAAACTAGTCATCAAACTACATCCTGTACAAGATTTATCTAAATATAGTTTTACAAATATGGAATATCTAATACTTTTATCTCATCAAGAATTTACAAAAAGGAAAATGGAACTATATACTTTACTAAAACAAAGTGATGCATTAATAACAGATTATTCTTCTGTTTTTTATGATTATCTTTTATTAAATAGACCAATAGCCTTTACTGAAGATGATTTAAATGAATATAGCAATAATAGAGGATATGTGATGCCAAATCCTGAAGATTACAAACCAGGATATAAAATAAAATCCAAAGAAGATTTCTTCAAATTCATAGATGATATTACAAATGATATAGATACATTCCAATTAGAAAGGACAAGGGTCAATAAACTAGCAAACGATTATACAGATGGAAATAATTGTAAACGTGCACTTACTTTATCAAATATAACTTTAACTAAAATTTAGATTTTATGAATATTGCATTAATAACAGCTGGAGGAGTAGGAAACAGAATGGGACAAGACATTCCTAAGCAATTTATGACAATAGAAAATTGCCCTGTCATAATTTATACATTGCAATCTTTTCAGAATAGTCCTGAAATAGATGCAATAGCTGTAATATGTCTAAAAGGATGGGAAGTTATTTTGCAATCATATGCCAATCAGTATATGATAACAAAACTAAAATGGATATTTGAAGGAGGAAAAACAAATCAAGAATCTATTTATAATGGAATTAAAGGATTAAAAGAAGTAGGATGTAAAGATAATGATATTATTTTAGTACACGATGGAGTAAGACCTTTAGTATCCAATAAAATCATATCTGAGAATATTGCAACATGTCAAAAATATGGTGCTGCTGTAACGGGACTACCATGCAAAGAAGCAATCATGGAGTTAGTTGATGGGAAAGTTACAAAAATAGATACACCTAGAGAAAAATTAATACGCACTCAAACCCCCCATACTTATCCTTTAAAAACTTTAATCAAGCTACATGAAGAAGCTATTCGACAAAATATAACAGAAACTGTAGCTTCATGTATTTTGATGTCAACTATTACTTGCCAAGATCAATATTTAGTTCTGGGATCAGAGAAAAATGGATTAAAATTAACCAACGTAGAAGATATCGAATTATTTAAAGCATTAATAAATATTCCTGAAGAAAAATGGATAAAGAAATAACATATGAATCAGATATAAAAAACATTATCCAATACATGAATAAAAAAATGTCACTGAACATATTGGATAATAAAAATATTCTAATAACTGGATCTACAGGATTAATAGGAGGAGGAATTGTTGATTTATTAGTACAATATAATAAAAATAACAAATATCACATTTATGCTGGTTGCAGAAATCTAACAAAAGGGAAAAAACGTTTCGAAAACTATCTCAAAATACCAACTTTCCACTTATTAGAAATAGATGTTACACAACCCATAATACATGATATAGATTTTCATTATATAATATATGCTGCAAGTAATGCAAATCCATATTATTATGCAACGGATCCTGTTGGAACAATGAGAAGTAACATAATTGGAGTAGATAATATATTGTCATATGGTATCAAACATAAATTAAGTCATTTCCATTATATTTCATCAAGTGAAGTTTATGGAGAAATTAATACTAATTGTATTTCCGAAGAAAAAAACGGATATATAGATTCATTAAAAGTAAGATCATGTTATGCTAATGCTAAAAGAGCTGCTGAGACATTAAGCATCTCTTATTCAGAACAATATGATATAAAAACCACAATATCTAGACCTTGCCACATATATGGACCTTTTTTCTCTGAAAACGATAATAGAGCATTTGCCGATTTTTTAAGAAGAGCTTGCTCAGACAAAGACCTTATATTAAAAAGCAAAGGTGATCAATATCGCTCATGGTGTTACGTTTTAGATTGCTGTGTTGCTATACTTACGATTATATTATGTGGAAAAAATCAAAATGCATATAATATAGCTAACCCTCATGCCAATATAACAATATTTGAATTAGCTCAAATTATTGCAAGAATCAGTCAAAGAAAAATTATATTTGAAATACCAGACACGCCTCAAGAAAAGGGATTTTCAATGAAATCGAAATCTGATTATTCCATCGCAAAGATATCAAATTTAGGATGGACTCCTCTTATTTCTTTAGAAGATGGTCTAAAAAGTTCTTTTAACACTTTAAAAGAAATACAAAATGCCAACAAAGCAAACGTCTAAAATAATAAGAAAAATTCTAAAAGCCCAAAAGTATACCAATGATGATATACTAAAAAATACAGGACACATATATACATTTCTAAATCCTGTATCTTATTTAACAGCTCTAGATAATAAGACACTATTTGAACAATTTGATGGTATATTTGCTGATGGTTCAATCCTTGTAGCTGCTATAAAAGTCCTATATGGAAAAACAGTAACAAGACGAAGTTTTGATATGACTTCACTTGCTCCAGAATTACTGAAGTATGCAGAAGACAATAAAAAAACTATTTATATAGTTGCATCCAAACAAGAACAAGTTGAAAAAGCTATATCTATATTCAAAGAAAGATATCCCTATCTACGATTCTCTGGATATAGAAATGGATATTTTTCTTCTGAAGATGAAATGGATATAGAAGCAGCACATATCACAGAAGTAAATCCTGATTTTCTTATCGTTGGTATGGGAGTATTAATGCAGGAAAAATTTTTACTTAAAGTAAAATCGAAAGGCTTTCAAGGCATTGGATTTACTTGTGGTGGATTTATTCATCAAACATCAAAAAATGAAATAGAATATTATCCAGCATGGGCAGATAAACTGAACCTACGATTTATTTATAGAATGTATAAAGAAAAACACACTCGCAAACGATATTTACAAGCTGCATTTTTATTTCCAATACGTTTTTTCTTTGAACGAATCTTGGAATAAAATTCAGCTCTTAACAACTATAAAAAGTTAAGTTTTCTACAAAAATAAAAATATAACCAATCATGCAAACCCACGTAGTCATCATGGCGGGCGGCATAGGAAGCCGCTTCTGGCCCATGAGCACCCCACAATACCCCAAACAGTTCATCGACGTGATGGGGGTAGGAAAATCGCTGATACAGCTTACGGTACAGCGTCTGAAAGAGATCTGCCCGATGGAAAACTTCTGGGTGGTGACATCGGAAAAGTATGTAGACATCGTAAAGGAGCAGCTTCCGCAGGTGCCGGAGCAGCATATCCTGGCGGAACCGGAGGCGAGGAATACAGCACCGTGCATCGCGTATGCGTGCTGGAAGATCCGCAAGGAGTTACCGCAGGCGAACATCGTGGTGACTCCCTCGGATGCGCTGGTGATTGACACGACGGAATATGCCCGCTGCATCCGGCTGGCTCTGGAGAAGACGGCGCAGTCGAACGCCATCGTGACCTTGGGAATGAGGCCTACCCGACCGGAAACGGGCTACGGGTACATAGCGGCTCAGGGTGAAGCCGACGAAAAGGGTATCTGCAAGGTGGAGGCGTTCAAGGAGAAACCGGACATGGAAACGGCGAAGAAGTATCTGGCAGCGGGAAATTATTTCTGGAACGCGGGGATATTTGTGTGGAACGTGGAAACAATTACGAATGCCATCCGTACGTTCGTGCCGCAGATCGCCGGAGTGATGGACGAGCTGGAGCCTGCCTTGTTTACCGACAGGGAAGCGGAGGAGCTGAAACGCCTCTTCCCTACCTGCGAGAAGATTTCCATCGACTATGCGGTGATGGAGAAGGCGAAGGATATCTATGTGCTGCCGGCAGAGTTTGGATGGAGCGACCTGGGTAGCTGGGGCTCGCTGCACACGCTGTTGCCGCAGGACGAGAACGGCAACGCGACGGTGGGCGACAGCAAGGTGGACTTGTATAACTGCCACAACTGTGTGGTGCACGTGACGGAAAGCAGACAGGTGGTGCTGGAAGGTCTGGAGAACTACATCGTGGCCGAGAAGGACGGCCGTCTGCTGGTGTGCCGCCTGAGTGAAGAGCAGCGCATCAAGGATTTTTCAGCAGGGAAGTAACTGGACTGCCTGAAATTCCTGACGCAGGTAAAAAACAAAAATTGGCGGGGATTGTTATGATAGTATCCTATACTATTTTTTTCGAATGAAACTGATAAAGACTTTATTACTGACTACACTTTTTAGTCCGCTTTATGCGCAGCAGCCTGCCGACTCGCTGAAGTATAAGGTGGAGGCAGGGGCTACCGTGTCGAACGGAGATTATGCGCCTGTATGGCTGACGGCCAACCGGTATGGGGTGGCGGGCAATGAACCTGACTTTGCGTATCTGCGTGCCGGAGTGGAATGGAACAAGGTGCTGCCGAAGCACTGGCGGATTGACGCGGGACTGGATCTGGCGGGGGGAAAGAATCTCTCGTCGAAGTTCTGGATTCAGCAGGCTTATGCGGATGTGTCGTGGAAGGCGCTGACGCTGAGCATCGGAAGTAAGGAACGGCCGGGGTTCCCACTCGCGAAGAACGAGAAGCTGACCAGCGGCTGGATGGTGGAGGGTACGAACATGAGGCCGATTCCGCAGGTTCGGGTGGAGGTGAAGGATTACCTGAACGTTCCGGGTACGAAGGGCTGGGTGGCCTTTAAGGGGCATCTATGCTACGGCTTTTTTACCGACGGCGGATGGCAGGAGGATTTCGTGGCTCCGGGACAGTTGTATACGACGGGGGTGCTGTATCACAGCAAGTCGCTGATGTTCAGACTGGGTAACCGGGAGAAGCTGCCGGTGGAGTTTGAGTTCGGTCTGCTTACGGGATCTCAGTTCGGAGGCAAGCAAATGCTAAAGAATGCGGACGGAAGTGTAAGCCTGGTAAAGGATATGCCGCAGGGTGTCAAAGATTTCTGGAAAGTGTTCTTCCCCAAGCAGGAAAGTACGATGCTGAACGTGGAGGGGAACCACTGCGGAAGCTGGAACTTCGCTCTGAACTACTATGTAGGCGACTGGAAGTTTAAGGCGTATCTGGAGCATTATTTCGAGGATCACTCGCAGATGTTCTGGCAGTACGGACGGTGGAAGGATGGTCATATCGGACTGGAAGTGGATTTTCCGAAGAACCGCTGGATCAGTGCCGTGGTATGGGAAGGTCTGAATACAAAGGATCAGACGGGATCGATTCTCTACGACGGAATAGCGGGTTCGTTTACCGACTTGCAGATGAGTGGACGCGATAATTATTATACAAATGGAGAATATTTAGGCTGGCAGAATTACGGGAACTCGCTGGGACATCCGTTCCTGCCGGGACCAGCGTATAATACGGATGGTGTGAACGAGGTGAAGGGCTGCCGTGTGAAGGCTCAGCATGTGGGACTGACGGGTGATCCGTCGGAGGAATGGAACTGGAGGCTGTTGCTTTCGTACTCTCGCAACTGGGGATCGTATATAAAGCCTTTCGACGAGGTGAAGAAGCAGTTCAGCAGTCTGGCGGAGGTGACTTATCAGCCTGAGCGACTGAAGGGATGGAGTTTCAGTGCCGCACTGGCGGTTGACCGTGGAAATTATCCGGGAAACAGCACGGGTGGTATGTTGACAATCAGAAAATGTGGAGGATTCGGATTATGAGAAACAAGGTGATGATTTGGGTGGCTCTGGTAGTAACGCTGGTAATGCAGGGTTGCCAGAAGGAGCCTATCAACAACGATATAGAGGGATTCTGGCAGTTGGAGCAGTTCGTGGTGAAGGATACGCGTGAGGTGGTGACGTGTGAACGCCTGTATTACAGCATTACGCGCATGGTGACGGAAGTGGCGGAGAAGCAGGGGCCGAACGGCTACGGCAGTTACATCGGACGTACGGAATACCGCAACAACGAAACGCAGCTGGTGCTGAAGGATTTCAAGATACGTTACAAAACGACCGACAACAAGCAGGATGCGCCGGTGGAGATGCTGCTACATTTCGGTATCGACAACCAGAAGGAAACGGTGTTCGACGTGAGGTCGTGCGACGGCAAGTACATGACGCTGGAATCGGACTATGCACTGCTGAAACTGAAGAAGTTCTAATAGCCTGTCAGGAAAAGCCGGTTCACCGGATAAGTTATTCCCTTTTTTACCTGTATGCACAATACATAAAAAAAAGCTTAATAAACGAAAAAGAGCGTACATTGTCTCTAAGCTTTTTTTATATCTTTGCTTGAATAATTCTACCAGTGGGTAGCAAATTTCATAAAAGCAACATAGACAATACTAAATACAAAATGGTAAAAACTTATTTTTGCCTGCTGAAAAATATAGTACACTCAATAGGTATTACAAAAGGGAATTACACAAATGGTGTATATAACATAAGGACGGTAAAAGGAGGCAGGCTGCATAAAATTATTGGTATAGAACATGCATTACAGGTAAAAGAGCTTACCGTAACGGGAAAAATCAACGTAATGGACCTTTATTTTATCCTGCACATGGACAATCTGGAGGTGTTGAACCTGAGAAACGCTATTTATCCGAAAAGACAGAGGAAGGATGAGATGGAGAAGAGCCGGCTGAGACGGGAAATGCTCAGAAACAAAAAGCATCTGAAGGAGATATGGTTTCCCAACTCTCTGAAATCGGTGCCCTGCGAGTTGTTCAAGGATTGTATAGCGCTGGAACATGTGATACTGCCCAAATCAGTAAAAACAATCTGTAGCCATGCTTTCAGTAATTCGGGGATTAAGGAGCTGGTTATTCCGGCTTCTGTTGAAGCGGTAGAAGCGTCGGCTTTCGACAATTGCAGAAACCTGAAACAGATTAAGGTGGAGGACTCGGAAAAATTGCTGAAATGGAAAGGGGAACAGTTCAGAAACTGCCCCAACTTGCAGGAAATATACCTGGGAAGAAACTCTGCCATAGAATATGCTCTGATTACGGATGCTCCGGTAAACAGACTGGTGCTGGGGGAAAATATCCATAACATGAATTTTGATATCATCAACACTAAAAATCTGATATGCCTGATGAAGCATCCGCCCAGACTGCCAAACTATATCTCTGCCGAAAATGTATATGTGAAACAGAATTTTGAACACTACTGGCTGCATCCGGAATGGAACAAAAGGAAACTGATAAAAATGAATCATAAGGCTTGATGTACAGCGTTCACCGACACGGACTTGCTTTTCTGACATTTATTTGTTTACTTTGTAACTGTCAATTGTTAAAGGGTCTGTAGGCTTTTGACAATAAGGTCAAGGAGAATTTTATGATGAAAAACTATACTATCGCCGTAGCGGGAACGGGGTATGTGGGCCTGTCTATCGCTACTTTGCTGTCGCAGCATCACCGGGTGGTGGCTGTGGACGTGATTCCTGAAAAGGTGGAGAAAATCAATAACCGTATCAGTCCGATACAGGATGAGTATATCGAAAAGTATCTGGCAGAAAAGGAACTGAACCTGACGGCTACGCTCGACGGGGCTTCGGCTTACCGTGAAGCGGACTTCGTGGTGATTGCGGCTCCTACGAACTATGATCCGGTGAAGAATTATTTCGATACATCGCATGTAGAGGAGGTCATCGACCTGGTGCTGGAGGTGAACCCGGACGCGGTGATGGTCATCAAGAGTACCATTCCGGTGGGATACTGCCGGAGCCTGTATGTGAAGTATGCGGAAAAGTTCCGTACCTCTCCTGCCCTGACGGGAAAGAAGTTCAACCTGCTGTTCTCGCCGGAGTTCCTGCGTGAGAGCAAGGCGCTGTACGATAATCTCTACCCCAGCCGTATCATCGTGGGATTCCCGAAATATATAGCGGGACGTGACGAGGAGAACAGGGCGATTCAGGAGATTGCGGGTGAGCATCTGGACGAGAAGGCACACGAGTTTGCTGCCTTGCTTCGGGAAGGGGCTATCAAGGAAAACATCGATACGCTGTTTATGGGACTGAAGGAGGCAGAGGCGGTGAAGCTGTTTGCCAATACGTACCTGGCGCTGCGTGTAAGTTACTTCAACGAACTGGACACGTATGCGGAGGTGAAGGGACTGGATACGCAGGCTATCATTCAGGGTATCTGTCTGGATCCGCGCATCGGCATGCATTATAACAATCCGTCGTTCGGGTACGGAGGTTACTGTCTGCCGAAGGATACGAAGCAGCTCCTGGCCAACTATCAGGATGTGCCGGAGAATCTGATTCAGGCGATTGTGGAGAGTAACCGTACGCGCAAGGATTTCATTGCCGACCAGGTTCTGAAGAAAGCGGGGTATTACGATTATTACAATCACGGGGACTATAATCCGCAGGAGGAAAAGGTTTGTGTCATCGGGGTATACCGCCTTACGATGAAGTCGAACAGCGATAATTTCCGCCAGAGCTCCATTCAGGGGGTGATGAAGCGTATCAAGGCTAAAGGGGCAACCATCATCATCTACGAGCCTACGCTGGAGGACGGAACGACGTTCTTCGGATCGAAGGTGGTAAACAATCTGGAGGAGTTCAAGAAGGAATCGCAGGCTATCATCGCCAACCGCTACGATGCCTGTCTGGACGACGTGAAGGAGAAGGTGTATACAAGGGATATTTTCCGCAGGGACTAACACCGACACTGCACCGGCAACGATGCTTTGTTCCGACGAACAGCAAGACTGAATACTCAATAAAAGACAAACAGAACGAAACAAATATAACAAAAGACAGCATTTATGAAAAGATATTGTCAGACACTCGACCTCTACGACGACAAGGAACTGATAGAGGCTTACGTGGCAGAACATGCGCACGTGTGGGAGGAAGTGAAAGCGGGCATCCGCGAAGTAGGCATCGTAGATATGCAGATTTATATCTACGGCAACCGACTGTTCATGATTATGGATACGACGGATGAGTTTGATATGGAGCGTGACTATGCACGGCTGGCTACTCTGCCCCGTCAGGCGGAATGGGAAGCGCATATGTCCAAGTACCAGAAGGTGCTTCCGGGACAGACTTCGCAGGAAAAATGGAAGCTGATGGAGCGTATCTTCAAGCTTTAATAATGCGTAAATGAACTTTTTTTCGCGGGTTTAAGAAAAAAATCTTTCTTCGGAAGTATCTTTTTTGAAAGAAGAATATAAGTCATAGGAATACATTGTATTACAGATATTTACAAAAGCCGATTCTAAACAGAGAGTCGGCTTTTTTTATGTCCGGAAGGGAATAAAATCGTTTTTTCTGAAAAAAAATCATTTCAGGCATAGGGGTTTTTCAGGGGGGCCGCGTTATGTAGTCGAAATCACTTAGCTAAGTAACCGAAAAATTAGTATCAACCAATTAAAAAACTAGACATTATGAAAATTAAACTTATTGCATTATCTTTGTGTTTATTCGCTGGTGTTAATTTGGCTAAGGCTCAGGAATCAAGCAAAAACTTCACGCCTTCTGAGAACAAGCATGAGTTCCGCCTTTCGGTGAGTGACGGACTGACTCAGAGCACGGTGGACGTACTGGGCATCGGACTGGGTGACGCGATTACCGGAAGCAAGCGCAGCAACGAAAGCGCAAGCATGGTATACGGTCTGGGATACCGCTACACGCTGAACCGCTTCAAGGTGGGTGCCGACCTGGGATTCTCGCAGACAAGCAGCAAGCTGACACTGGCAGGCGAAACGGCTCCGTCTATCAAGGAAAAGGAACTGAACTTCCTGGTGTTGCCGACGGCAGAATTTACATACTTCAAGCGCAGACTGGTGGAACTGTACGGTAGTGCTTCGGCAGGTATCAGCCTGAAACGTCACTCGGAAACAGGACTGACTGACATGGGCAAGAAAGCTGCACAGAAAGCTGACCTGAACACTGCATTCGCTTACCAGGTGAACCCGATCGGCTTGAGAGTAGGTAACGACCGCATCGGTGGTTTCGTTGAAGCCGGACTGGGACACAAAGGATTCCTGACAGCCGGTGTAAGTGTGAAATTTTAATTAACCTATAGAACGCGAACGCGATACATGAAAGCCTACAGAAAGGAAATATTCAAATCCCGATTTCAGGAGCACTATCCGAGGCTGTGCTGCATAGCCTACGGATATGTTTCTGACAAGGAGGACGCGGAAGATATCGTGCAGGAGCTGTTCATCAGTGTATGGAACAAGGGGCTGGACAATCTGTCCGACCAGGAGTTTGCTGCCTACATGACTACTGCCGTGAAAAACAGCTGCATCTCGTTTCTGAGGAAACGAAGGGATGATGTAGTATCGATAGAAGAGTATCATCAGCCGGCAAGCCACATGACGGATGACGACAGTGACCCGGAAGGCAAGTCGCCGGAAGAGGTACTGGAAGCGGTACTTGCCATACTGCCGCCCAAGTGCAGGGATATTTTCCTTATGGCTAAACTTCAGGGAATGAAGTATCGCGAAATAGCCGAAAAACTGAACCTATCGGAAAAAACCATCGAAAACCAGATGACAAAGGCTATCAAGATGCTGCGGGCGTACGTGGCCGAACATGGTCTGACACTGGCTACGGTTGTGGTCATCATTTTATCAATCATCGTTTATTGTGAGTAGAATATGGATTGCAAAGAGGATATAAATGAATTGCTTGCCAGGTATTTTGCCAAGGAGGAGCTGACCGGAACGCAACAGAAGGTTCTGGATGAATGGATTTCGGCCAACGCAGAGGAATTTGAACGCATGCAGAGGTTGATGAAGGCACCTGTAAAGATGCCGGACAAGATGGATTTCGACGCGGAACAGGCGTGGAGAAAAGTGGAAGCCAGACTGGAAAACAAGTCTTTCTGGCTCGGAGTAAGACCTCACATTACCATGGTTATTTCGGTGGCTGCCTGTGTGCTGTTTGTGGTGGCTATGGCCACAACGTATTTCCTGCACAGCCAGGAGGATGATTTCAAGGAGTATGCCAACGTGGGCACAAGGCTGAAGCAGGTGCTGCTGCCCGACAGCTCGGAGGTGATACTCTATCCTGAAGCAACGCTGGCATTCAACCCTTCGGACAAGGAAAAGGGAAGAATCGCACGACTGACCGGGAAGGCTTTCTTCCGCGTGAAGAGAATGCACGGAATGCCTTTCAGGGTGGAAACCGGCTTGCTGGATGTGGAGGTACTGGGAACATCGTTTCTGGTAAATGCAACAGACGTGAAAAAGAGTGGCGTATTCGTCAAAACCGGAAGGGTACGGGTAAGCGACAGGGAAAATGACGTGGTTATTGTGGCCAACGAAAAAGTGGAATTGAAAGAAGGTAAGCTGAAAGTGGGGGTAATAGACAACCCGCAGCAGCTCTTCGGACAAGATAAATTAATGATGATTTTTGATAATACTCCCATACCGGAAGTGGTAAAGGAGATTGAACAGAAAACAGGAATACGGATAGAACTTGACAAAGGGCTGGAAAAGAATCTGGTAACAACCCGGATGGACAGCGAAAACGCTACGGAAATCGTACGCGAACTGGCATTCCTGTGCGGATGTAGTTACGAAACGCTGGAAGAAGGGACACACTACAGACTGTATAATGAGTAAACTGAAACTGTACCTCATACTGACAGTGGCTGTTGCTTTATGCGGAATGACCGGACTATACGGACAGGGTTCCAGACCGGCGCAAACGGTAGCAGAAGAAACGTTGCAAGTCAACGCTTCTTCTGCTACTGTGCTTCAGTGGTTTCACCGGATAGAGCGGGAGAAGCGTATCGTGCTGTCGTACAATGCGTCGCTCATCGATCTGTCGAGGGTGAGAAAGGTGGAGAAAACGGGAACGATGACGGTAGCCGAACTGCTGGAGGTGGTGCTCGACGGATATGTGTTCAAGACGGACTTTATCCCGCCACGCAAGCTGGTGATACAGGTCCGAGAGAAAGAGAATTTCTACGTAAGCGGAACGGTGTTCGAGGAAGGCAGCAAGGAACGGCTTTACGGGGCTGTAGTAGCGCTGGAGGACAGCAAGGGTAAACAGTGGAACTGCATTTCCAATAACAACGGGGTGTTTAAGCTGTATGCACCGGAGGGTACCTACAAGCTCACGGTTTCGTACATGGGGTACAGCCCGTACAGCCGGCAGGTCAGAGTGGACAAGGACCGGTTTGTCACCGCACAACTGCAACCGTTGTCGTTCGAGATGGACGAGGTGACGGTGGAGTCGGACAAGCGGAGTGAGGAACTGGGGGAACTGACGCCCTCGAACATGCTTGCCTTCAGTGGCAACGATCTCTTTGCACAGATATGGATTCTGCCGGGGGTGACTTCATCGCTGGCAGGAAGCAACTTTCAGGTAGACGGCGGCAGTTCCGACGAGAACCAGTTTCTGCTGGACGGGGTGCCGGTGTTTCATCCGGGACACATCAACTCGCTGCTGCCGGTATTCAACGGCGATGCGGTGAAGAATATGGTGTTTCACAAGGGGTTCTTCGATACGCATCTGGAGGGAAGGCTTTCGTCAGTGACGGAAGTGAACCTGAAGGAAGGCAACAAACAGAAGCATGTGGGTACGCTTACACTGGACATGCCGGCAGCCTCGGCTACGCTGGAGGGGCCCATTGTGAAGAACAAGCTGTCGTACATGGTGAGTGTGCGAAGAAGCTGGCTGGATTTCTTCGACCGGCTGTTTTCGGAAGACAACCGCCTGAATCATGCTTCGTACGACTATAATGCCAAGCTGTCGTATTCGCTTTCGCCGGTAAGCTCACTCAATGTCATGGCGTACGGAGCGAGAGACGACTATCACCTGCCCTTGCTGAATGAGAACGAAAGCACTTCGGTATTGCGCTGGGAGAATCAGGTATACCAGTTGGAGTATCATACGCAGGCGGGGAAGCTGGGCAACCGCACCTCGCTGTTCTACTCGTCGCACTCCAACCGGGCACGAAACGAAATGCTGGGCATAGACGGCGACGGATATGTGCGCAGCGGCATCCGCTCGGTCAACGTATCGACGGAATTCGACTATACGTTCGAGAATATCTACCGTGCGCAGTGGGGAGCCAAGTACTCGCACGAGGTTTACGATATTGCTTCGTTCGACGGACAGACGGACATACGACACGAGCCCATCAGCCAGGTTTCGCTCTTCTACGACAATCATGTGCGCATCACTCCCCGCCTGTCGGTGCAGATAGGCGTTCACGGAGTGGGCTACCTGCCCCGCAACCATCAGGCGTACTACAGCATCCAGCCGCGCATGTCGCTGAAGTATTTTCCGGGTGAAGAAGACCTGCTGTACCTCAATTTCTCGAAGATGGAGCAGTTCTATCACTGCCTGAGGCTGTTCAGTTGGGACATGCCTACCGATTTCCGCATGCCCAGCATCGACGGTTACAAGCCTCGCTCGTCGGAGCACTACGAGGCAGGATGGAAGCATTTCCTGAACGACGGAATGCTGGAGGTATCGGCTTATTACAAGACACGGCGCAATGTGGTTGCCCTGCGTCCGGAAGTGTTCGTGGAAGACGGACAATGGGGAGAATATATCATGGTGGGCAAAGGCGACAGCTACGGAGCAAGGATGTACTTCTACAAGAACTGGAAGCGATGGAAGCTGCAACTGTCGTACACGTATGCCCGGAGCCGGGAATGGTTTGCCGAGCTGGCGGACAACGGCAAGATGCCCTCGCTGTACGACATACCGCACCAGTTGAATGCCGCCCTGTCGTACCAGTTGAACACCCGTTCGCTCTTCTCCGTGGGAGGCATGATGCGTTCGGGCAAGGTCATCGACCTGGACGAGAATTTCGATCCGCTGCCCGCCTCGGAGTTCAGGCAGCACCGCATGCCGATGAACTACCGGATAGACGTGGGCTATTCTTACCGGAAATCGTTTGGCGAGAAACTTCTGTCGCTGCGTTTCGGGCTGTACAACGTACTGGGCAATCCGCCCGAAGAAGATGTGCTGAACTTCTATTCCGTACACTGGAAGAGCAACTGCCTGCCTTATGCGGGAGTCAGTTTCCGCTTTTAGCACAGACGAAGGGTGCGCGTTCACTTCATGCGGGCGGCACACTCGCGGCACACCCCTTTCACCATGTAGTTGATGCTGTTCAGGCGGAACCCCTCGGGCAAGTCGATGACAGGGATATGGATGGAACGGAAGCAGAACGTGCGGTGACACACCTCACAGTAAAAGTGCGTGTGCATGTCGTCGACGCTGCATGTATCCTCGTCGGGACAGACCTCGTACTTCAGTGAGCCGCTACCGTCCTCGATGTCGTGCACCAGATGATGAGCCAGGAACAGGTTCAGCGTGCGGAAAATGGTAGAGCGGTCGACGGTGCCGAGCAGCGTTTCCAGCTCGACGAGTGACACGGCATACGAAGCCTCCATCATCGCTTTCAGTACCAGAATGCGCACGGCGGTAGGCTTTACTCCTTTCTTTTCCAATCTCTCGGCATAAAATTCGGTTGTTTCCATAACGTTTTTACTTTTCGGCTGTCTTTTCCGGCAAAGATAAGCATTCCCTATTGCAACCCGGTTGCATCCAGACTGCCCGTGTAATGGATAGACTGACGGTTACGCATGGTGACATAGATATTCGACGAGCCGTCGTCGTATACGTCGACCGAGAACTTGAAATTATCTTCGCTGGTAGTAGCCTCGAACTCAATCCGGTAACGGTCTTTCTTCAGTTCGCTGGAATAATTCTCTACCGGAGCCTTGAAGCGCAGCCCTTCTCCTCCCCCGTAAGGAATCTGATAAGCCCTGCCAAAGTACGGCAGACAGACATCCACGGAATCCTTCTTCATCTGAAGCCCGTAAGGAGAAGTCAGCGGGATGCTCCGTCCGCTCATGGGATAAGCCATGTCGGCATCAATCTTGAAAGTACGGGCTTCCACCTGCTCGTCGACGTAAGCCTTGAGTGCTTCTTTCTTTTCCTCACGAGTCTGTGCACCCGACGTACCTGCCGCCAGCAGGAAGAGTGCGGAAACCATAACATATCGGAATGTTTTCATATACGAATCTCCTTTCTGAAAAACTGTAGGTTGACCGGTGCAAGATAAACAAAAAAAATCTGTTATCCATCTCCACGAGGAAGAATGAATAACAGATTTAATTTAAATTCAGTTATATAACATTACCGAACCTGAATAACCAGGTAGCGAGATACGCTCCAGAACTGGTTAGGATTGGTAATCTTCAGAGTAATCTGTCCTTTGTCGTCTTTGGCAAGTTCGTAAGAACCGGCAGGGTGAGTAGTCAGCAAGGTAGCACGCTTAGAGTACAGCTTGATTTCCTTGTCCTTGCGGATATCGATTTCGGTGAAGTAGTCCTTATTGAACTCATCATCCTTCAGCACGTCGCCACGGTTCAGAATCTTCTGGTCTTTCAGTTCAGACTTGGTACCGAATACATACCATGCAGTGTTGAGAGCCTTGTCCTGAGCGGCAACAGTCTGAGCCTTCGCCTCATTTTCGGCAGTCAACTGGTCAACGTTCTTGTTCAGGTCGGAAACAGCCTCATCGAGTTCGGCGATACGGATATTCTTAGAAGCCAGTTCAGCCTGCAAAGTTTCAATCTGGCGCTGTTTTTCTTCCAGTTGTGCAGTCAGGCTCTTGATAGCCTTCTTGAGCTGTGCCGACTGGTAGCTGCTGTTTTTGAGCTGTTTTTCCAGTTTGGCAATCTGTTCGCGGTTCGATTTCAGTTTCTCGCTGATAAACAAGATATCTTCCTTGATCTTGTCGGCGCTCGATTTGTTTTCGATAGCATCTCCCGTAAGGTCTACACGATTTTCAGCCTCGTTGATTTCGCGGAAACCTTCCTGGATTTCATTGAATGAACCCATTATTTCATCCAGTTCGGCATCACGGTTTGACAGCTCGACCATCAGTGAGTCGTTCTGGAGCTTCAACGCATCTTTATTCTGACCGGAGTTGTTGCAAGAAGCAAGTACGGCCGCAGCACATAACGAAAATAAAACAACTTTCTTCATAGTTTCTATCTGTTTAGAATTTATAATTTATTCTTCATTATTCCTCTTTACCCGCCAGTACGATGACAATCTCCCCTCTGGGCTCGGTAGCCGTGAAGTGTGCCACTACTTCCTGCAAGGTTCCTCTCACGCTTTCCTCGTGTATCTTGGAGATTTCGCGGCATACGGAAACCTTACGTTCGGGTCCGAACAGCTCGGCAAACTGCGTCAGCGTTTTCACCAGCCGGTAAGGCGACTCGTAGAAAATCATCGTGCGTGTTTCTTCCGCCAGTGCATTCAGCCGCGTCATGCGTCCTTTCTTCTGCGGCAGGAAACCCTCGAAGCAGAAACGTTCGTCGGGCAATCCCGAAGCCACCAGCGCCGGAACGAAAGCCGTCGCTCCCGGAAGACACTGTACCTCGATATCGTTTTTCACACATTCGCGTACGATGAGAAAACCCGGATCGGAAATACCCGGCGTTCCTGCATCCGACACCAGTGCGATAGTTTCTCCTGCCTTGAGCCGGTTGATAATTCCTTCCACCGCCTTGTGCTCATTGAATTTATGATATGACTGCATGGCATTCTTGATCTCGAAATGCTTGAGCAGAATGCCCGACGTGCGTGTATCTTCGGCCAGCACCAGATCGGCTTCCTTTAATATACGGATCGCGCGAAAGGTCATATCCTCCAAATTGCCTACAGGAGTAGGAACAACGTATAATCTTCCCATACAATGTTTCAATTGTTAATTGAGCAAAGATAGAAAGTTTTTAAATCCACTAGTTAATCTGACTCAATATTTAACAGTTGTTGTATATTAAAATGCTTCAAAGCGGAAAAATCGGACAGAAGATAAGGCTAATTAGCATCACAAATTGTATTTTTGCACAAAATTTTAGACCAATGGTTGTTTTTTCAGAAGATCATACGCATGAAACGTGCCGCAGGGGAAGAATAGAAGTTGTCTGCGGTTCCATGTTTTCGGGCAAGACGGAAGAACTGATCCGCCGCCTGAAACGCGCCACCTTTGCCCGTCAGCGCGTGGAAATATTCAAACCTGCCATCGATACACGCTATTCGGAGCAGGAAGTGGTTTCGCACGACAACAATTCCATTCCGTCGACCCCGGTAGACTCGTCGGCAAGCATCTTGCTGTTCAGCTCGGAGATAGACGTAGTGGGCATAGACGAAGCTCAGTTTTTCGACGAAGGACTGGTCAGTGTATGTAACGAACTGGCAGAACGGGGCGTGAGAGTCATCATAGCCGGACTGGACATGGACTTTAAAGGAGTGCCCTTCGGTCCGATGCCTGCTCTGTGTGCCATAGCCGACGAAGTGACAAAGGTGCATGCCATCTGTGTGAAATGCGGCGATCTGGCGTATATCTCGCACCGCACCGTAGCCAACGACAAGCGGGTGCTGCTGGGAGAAAAAGAGGAATACGAACCGCTGTGCAGATGCTGTTACCGCAAGGCTCTGGAAGAAGAAGGAAAGATTTAACATTTTCACATTTCCTTCCTTTCTGCCGGATTTCAGGAAGCAGCTTCAAAAAAAAGCAATTTCCATCGCAAAGCATACTTCTGATAATCAGAAACATACAAAATAAGATAAAAATTTATTCAAAAAAAGTCGTCGCAAAGTTTGGCAGTTTCATACAAAACACCTACCTTTGCACTCGCAATCAGGAAATGACTGCAAAACAGGTTTGATTCGCTAGCTCAGCAGGTAGAGCACAACACTTTTAATGTTGGGGTCTTGGGTTCGAGCCCCAAGCGGATCACCAGAAAGAAAAACCGCTGATAATTACCTATTATCAGCGGTTTTCTTTTTATCTATACCGCAAACTGAAATCAATCACGAATCAACGTAAAAACATTTTCCATCAATAACACCCATAGCCAATTTCAACAGACATAGATAAAGCTCCTCCATTAAAAAGATATTTTTTACGAGTATGCCGACTATCCATAAAATACCTTTTTGGAGTTACTTTCCACAAAGACTACCTCTATTATATCTGGCGCGAGTTATTGGGGAAAAGTTTATTTTTGCATAGCCCCTTCATCCAGCACTTAAGAAGAAACAAGATAACACTTTTTTCCCATAACTTATATACAAAATGAAAGAATTCCATTTTTATCGGAATAAAAAGCCGTAAAAGCACATAAAAATACATATTAAATACGAATTTGTATTTTACAAGCACTTTTTCCAATATTTTCTTCAGATAACTAAAATAAAATATATTATTTTTTCATCTTATTGCTAATTTTTATACTAACTTTGCGAGGAAAAAATGTTTTTTATTTAAAATCAGTTTTTAAAGAGAGGGAAAAATGAAAACAAATGTTTATTCAGCAAATCAGCTTTTACGCAACTCAAAAAAACTTTTCTGCAACATAAAATCGCGTGATGCTTTTTAGCTACCTTTCCTTTTTTTCAGAAACTGCCATTGTGTTTCCAAGCCATCCGTTTTCCAACCTATGCCGCATATATCGGCAGAGCGGAGCAGGCCAATCATAATTTAAACAACACATAGATTCTGAGTACACAAAAACCGAACTTTTGTTTCCTTTGATCTGCCTTATGAAGTCTTTAATAAAGATTTCGTAGAGGTTTATATTGGCGTTATCTTAACCATAACAGCCAGGTTTCTTATTTGCCCTATCAAACTTAAGGTAGCCCTAAAAACGCTTCCGTAAAACGAGTAATGAAGAAACAGATAAATTCATCAGGCATCAAAGGTAGTAGAGAGAGTAAAAGAATAACTATTTATTAATCATTAATTTTATTATTAACAGGCAAAAGATGAAAAGATTTAGTCTTTGGTTACTCTTTTTTGCAGTGTTAGGCATCCAGTCGGCATTAGCCCAGATGTACAAAGTCAAGGGTAATGTGGTGTCGAAATCCGACAACGAACCGCTGATTGGTGTATCTATCTTGCAGAAAGGAACTACTAATGGGGTGGTTACCGACATCGATGGTAACTATGAGCTGCAGATTCAAGGTGGTGAAGCCACTTTGGTCTTCTCTTATATTGGACTGCAAACGCAGGAACTAAAAGTGAACTCGAGAACCGGCGTGCTGAACGTAGCAATGGAAGACGATTCGCACCTGATGGACGACGTGGTTGTCGTGGCGTATGGTGTCCGTAAAAAAGGAACAATCGCCGGTTCCGTATCTACCGTGAAAAATGACAAGTTGGAAAACGTGCCTGCTCCGAGTTTCGACCAGGCATTGCAGGGACAGACTACCGGTCTGTCGGTCATCTCTAACTCAGGTGAACCCAGCAAGGCTGCCACTTTCCAGATTCGTGGTACCAACTCTATCAACTCGGGTACTTCACCGCTTTTTATTCTTGACGGTGTACCTATCTCCAGCTCAGACTTCAATACAATCAGTCCGAGTGACATCGAATCTATTTCTGTCTTGAAAGATGCATCTTCTACCTCTATTTATGGTGCACGTGCTGCCAACGGTGTGGTTGTAATCACTACCAAGCGCGGTCTTGCGATGGATAAAGCTAAGGTGACCTTCCGTGCACAATACGGTTTCTCGCAACTGGCTCAGAACAACTGGAACATGATGAATACAGCCGAACGTATCCAGTACGAAAAAGAAATCGGTATTGATACAGGCAAGGACTACGACGTTCTGTCGCGTACCGACGTCAACTGGCTGGACATGGTGTTTAACGACCGTGCACCGCTGCAAAACTATGAAATATCAGTAAACCGTGCTACCGACCGTCTGAACTATTTCGTTTCGGGAGGTTTCTACGACCAGGATGGTATCGCACAAAGCTCTACTTTCCGCCGTTATAACATGCGTGCCAATGCCGAAGTAAAGGCAAGCAACTGGCTGAAAGTGGGTACCAACTCGATGGTAGCCTACGAAGAAATAGAACAGGCCGACGATGGTTCGTATGCTTTGTACACTCCGATTTCGGCTTGCCGCTTTATGCTTCCGTACTGGAATCCGTACAACGAAGACGGCTCACTGGCTTCGGAAAACGACGGAACATGGACCGGAACAGGTTCAAACCCTATCGAATGGATGGCAAACAATCCGGTAACCAACAAGAAATATAAGGTGTTGTCGACCGTATTTGCCGAAATTACTCCGATAAAGAACCTGACTATCCGTGCACAGTTCGGTGCTGACTTCTCGCATACGACCGCATTCATGCAATCGTTCCCGAGCTATATCATCAACAACGAAAACGGTACGGCAGGACGTAATTCCTCGGATATGCTGAACCTGACAGAAACTACGACAGTGAACTACCGCTGGGAAATGAACAGCGACAATTCATTCAACTTCTTGCTGGGACAGGAAGGTGTAGACTACCGCTCGGAAGGATTCCAGGTTATCACCAGCGGACAGTCGAATGACTTCCTGACAAACATCAGCTCGGGTACACGTGCTTCATCGTGGGCAGATTCTACAACCTCTTATTCGTATTTGTCTTTCTTCGGACGTGGCGAATATAACTACAAGGATCTGTATTACGCAGACTTCTCTGTACGTGCCGATGCTTCTTCACGTTTCGGTACAGGAAACCGCTGGGCAGGATTCTGGTCACTGGGCTTCATGTGGAACCTGAAGAGTGAACCGCTAATGAAAGACATCGAATGGTTGAGCAGTGCACAGATTGCACTGAGTACAGGTACTTCGGGTAACTCTTCTATCCCCGACTACGATCACCTGGCACTGGTTTCAGGTAAAGCCAATTACGAAGATCAGGCCGGTATTTATCCGTCACAGAGCGGAAACGAGGATTTGAGCTGGGAAAAACTCTGGTCGAGCAACGTAGCTCTGCGCCTGGGATTCATCGACCGCATCAACCTCGATATCGAATTCTATAACAAGAAAACAACCAACATGCTGATGCTGGTACCCGACTCATATGCCCTGACCGGCGAAGGAGAACACTGGGATAACATCGGTGCCATGCTGAACCGTGGTGTGGAATTCAACGTTAGTGCCGACGTAATCCGTACGAAAGACTTTGTATGGAACGTCAACGCCAATGCATCATACAACAAGAACAAACTGCTGGAACTCTACGACGGAGTACAGGAATACGAAGTATCTACTACAGCTACCAAGCTGGTTGTAGGTCATTCAGTAAGCGAATTCTATATCAACCGCTACGCGGGAGTAAACCCGGCCAACGGTGATGCGCTGTGGTATACCAAGGATGGTGAGATTACCAACGAATACAGCGAAGAAGACAAGGTGATGACCGGCAAGAGCTTTGATGCTCCCTGGCAGGGTGGTTTCGGAACATCGCTGGCATGGAAGGGTTTCTCGCTCGCCGCTCAGTTCAGCTGGGTAGCCGACCGCTGGATGTTCAACAACGACCGCTACTTTGAAGAAAGCAACGGACTGTACGCAGCATACAACCAGTCTAAACGTCTGCTGTACGACCGCTGGAAACAGCCGGGCGACATCACCGATATTCCCCGTCACGGTGTTACTCCTCAGTTTGACGACCGTTTCCTGGAGAATGCTTCTTTCCTGCGTCTGAAGAACGTTACGCTGGCTTACTCATTCCCGCAGCGACTGCTGAGCAAGACCAATTTCTTCAGTTCGGCAAGAATCTACCTGCAGGGACAGAACCTGCTGACGTTTACCGGATTTACAGGTCTTGACCCTGAATCTTCTTCAAACATATACCAGGCACAGTATCCTATGTCAAGACAGTTTACACTTGGTGTAGAGGTTTCATTTTAATTAATATAGAAAAGAAAAATGATTAAAAAAATAAAGAAATATTTCATATTGTCCGCTGTAGTCCTGCTTGCTACTTCCTGTCTCGACAAGTATCCGGAAGATTCTATCCTGCAAGACGAGGCTATCAATACAGTAAGTGATGCTAATCTGGCTGTAATCGGTATATATGATGCATTCAAGAGTTCTTATCTGTACTCCGGATACCTGACTCTGCTGCCCGATTTGCAGGCCGATTTCGTTTATGGCGTAAACGGAAATTCGAATGTCTATGGAAATATCTGGCGCTGGAAAGACATCCATCCTACCAACGAACAGGTGGAAGCTGTATACGGTGCGCTGTACGGTGTCATTAACCGCTGTAACTTTCTGCTCGACAACGTAGAGAAAGTAAAGCAGTCAATCAAGACCGACGAGGATTACGACCGTCTGGACCAGTACTGCGGAGAAGCTTATTTCGCACGTGCACTGGCATACTCGGAACTGGTTAAAATGTACTGCAAACCTTACGAAAGCGATGAGGATGCTGCCAACGAGCTGGGTGTGGTAATTACCGAACACTACAAAGGAAACGAACCTATCGTACGTGCCAGCCTGAAAGATTCGTATAAGTTCATTCTGGACGATCTGGACAGAGCAGCCGATCTCCTGAAACTGGAAGACGACTACAACTCGGCTACCGACGGAGCATTGTACGACTCTCCTTACTTTAATGAATATACCGTACACGCGCTGCGCGCACGTATATCACTGTACATGAAGCGCTGGGATGATGCCATCAAATACGCATCGAAAGTTATCGGTGGGAACGGAGAACCACAATATTATGCATTGTCAAGTTGTAATCAGGAAATCTCTTCGGGCGTAAGCTACTACAAATACATGTGGACTAACGACCACTCTACAGAAATCATCTGGAAAGTAGGATTCACCATCAACTCATACGGTGGCGCACTGGGTACCATCTTTGCCAATTACAACTATCAGACTCTGAAGCCTGACTATGTACCGGCTTTGTGGGTACTGAACCTGTACGACGCAAACGACCTGCGTGCTACTACATTCTTCCAGTCGTTTACTACCGGTTACGACCATGCGCTGACTTGGCCGCTGCTGATCAAGTACTTCGGAAATGAAGAATTCATGAATGCAAACATTCTGCATGTCAGCATGCCTAAAGTATTCCGTCTGTCGGAACAGTACCTTATCCGTGCCGAAGCATACGCACAGAAAGGCGACTACTCGAAGGCGGGAAGCGACATCACTACCCTGCGTATGGCACGCTACTCTTCTTACGGAGGTTCTACAGCCCTGTCGAAAGACAACGCCATGGATGTCATCGAACAAGAGCGTGTAAAAGAACTGTACATGGAAGGTTTCCGCCTGAACGACCTGAAACGTTGGCATAAAGGCTTCCAGCGCACCCCTCAGGATCAGTCGTTGAGCAACGGCAGCAGCCTGAAGGTAGAAAAAGACGATCCGCTCTTCGTATGGCCTATTCCTCAGCATGAGATAGAGGCACCGGGAGCTGACATCGCACCTAATGAAAGTAATAAATAAGTTAAAAACATACGATAATGAAAAAACTGTTTATAGGTTGTATCGCAGTTATTGCTGTTTTGATGGGGCTTGCCGGATGTGATTCGGAAAGAACTACTTATGAAGGTCCCAATTATCTTATGTTTTCCGATACGCTTTACCGCTATGCCGTACAGGAAACCGGAGAGGTATTCAATGTACCGGTTTCTGCCACTGTACCTGTCGACTACGACCGTACATTTGCCGTAGAAGTGGTAGACAGCATCAGCGATGCAGTGGAAGGAAAGCATTACAAACTGTTGTCGAACACTGTTACTATCAAGGCTGGTGAATGTGCAGCCAATGTACAGGTTCAGGGAATTTATGATAACATTGGAATCAATGATTATCTCACCGTAGGACTCCGTCTGATTATCCCGAAGGAAGAGCAGTGGAGCTTATATGGCATCGACTCGAAGGTTGTTTTGCAGAAAGCATGTCCATTCGACATCAATTCGTTTACCGGATATTGCAAGGTTACTTCTACATTCTTTAATGACTACATGCAGAACGTAACAATGCGTCTTATCAAGACCGAAGTCAACCCGGAAAAGGAAAACTCGGTAATACTGCACGACTTGTATTACAAGGGTTACGACATCGTTCTGGATTTCGACCGCAAGAATCTGCTTGAGCCACTGGTTAACATGGAAGAACAAGTCTGCGGAAATACCAGCGAAGCATTCGGAACCATCTATGGCGACGGTAACTTGCTGATGTATCAGCCTACCATGTATACTTCTTACTATAGCTCATGCGAGAATTTCGTTCTCCAGTATGTTACGATTTATGTAGACGGTGTAGGAACCGTAGGTACTTATGTCAACATTCTGGAATGGATAAGCGACGCTGAAGCCGAGAAGTTAAAAGAACAAGGTTATTAATTTAAAGGTAATTAATAATGAAAACATTTTATACGAAATCAACGAACCTGTTTATGGTGCTTGCCATGATTCTGGGGATTGCATTTACAGGATGTAGCGACGACTCTGACACTCCGTCTGTAACTCCGGAATTTCCAGCCCTGACAGAAATAACTTGCAACGCCGGAGAAACGAAGGAACTGTCTTTCGAAGCCAATGCAGACTGGACCTTGACAAGTAACAAAGGATGGTGTCAGTTTGAGAACGACGGAATTCCGGCAACTGTTACTTATGGTAAAGCAGGTGAACAAAACATACAGATTATTATTTCTCCTTTCCAGGAAACCGGTGATGTAGCCGAGATATCACTTAAGATAGGAGAACAGTCACAGGTGATCTGCAAAATATCCTGCAACGAAAAAGTATATGCCGACCTGGTTATTAAGGATGAAGAAGGAAATATATACGATGCTGAACATCCATTGGTTATCAAAGGTAGCGGATTGACAGACAATGCCTATGATATCGTGTATACCACCATCACTGTTGAGTCGGAACAGCCGGTCGGATTTGCTGAAAAGCCTAACTGGCTTAAAGCTCTGACTACTGAAGAAACTCCGGGAGTTTTCCAGCTTACATTCGACAAGACATCGGGCCTTTCACCGATTTACTCTTTCAATAAAGCTGAAGACAAGATTGTTATAGCTACGGAAGACATGTCGAAGAAAGTAGAAATACCTGTTTCTTACGAAGGGCTGAAGGAAACGGTCATTTCTTACGTTGAAACAGACTTGTCTTTCAGCAAGAGCCACATGACACTGGATTATAACTCTACTTACTTCTCTATAGCAAACGCCATGACTGGAGAGGAAACTACTTACTCACTACCGCTTACACTGACAGTAGACCAGGTAAGAAACGATGAATTTGGCTACATCATCGGTAGTGTAGAAAGAAAAGAGTTATACCCTAACAATTATGTATACACCTATAACTTCGATGCTACCGGCATGGAAAGCTGGGTTAAGGTAAACATCAACGGCAAAAAGGTTTCACTGGATGTCGATAAGCTGACAGGTGATACAGAAAGAGGAGCTATTGTTCTGCTGTTCTCTAAGGACTTCTGTGAAAAGTATAAAGGAAGATACAACGAGATACTGCTCGACTCGGAAGGCTACTTCGATTCTTATACTTACCAGAAAAATATTATGGTAAGCTTCACTCAGGAACCTGAGAAGAAAGTGACGAACCTGCAAATCAAAGGATACGTAAAGAATAGCTCCGGCGAACTGGTTCCGTTTACAAGTGTACCCGACGGTGCAGCTATGCTGAGTGATCCGAACACACCGTACTTCCCATACGAAGATAAGACGACTCCTAACTTCTGGTATGTAGTATTATCCGACAAGTCGCTTATGGAAAACGGAAACAAGATCTACTTAGAAATAGTTGGCGAAATCCCTGAAGGATATATAGTAGGATTCATGAACAATAAGTATTGGACAAATACCAAGACAACTACCGAAACAATCGACGGTAAGACTTATATCGTTATATCTGGCGCTCCTACTCAAGACCAGATTAGCAAACAACCTATTATGACTGTGGGTGTAGCTAACTTCGATATGATGGACTTTTTAATTGAATGTGGAATACAAGTTTGGTTATAATGAATAAACTACGATTTAATATAGTAAAACTATTATTTGTATCACTCATAGCCATGTTTTCGGGCATGGCTATGAGCGGATGCTCTGACGATGAAGAAGTGAGCCAGAGCCAATACGGCTACGTTCAGTTCAAGCTTTACAAGGAAGCATCTTACAATGAAGAAGGTGCAGTACAAAGTGCTGCCTCTCGTGCCTCGATAGACAAACTGAGCGAAGCACAGAAAATAGAAGTGGAAATGCGATACAATGGTATCAGCATTACACAGACACTGGTACTGAACGCATACAACGACGAAAATGCGGAATACGGTTTGCGCAGTGACAAACTACAGTTACTCGTCGGCGACTACAGAGTGATCGGATATAAGATCTATAATAAAATGGATGAAGTCATCGACGGAGTTTCGGCCGACCCTGACGAAATGTTTACAGTCGTTCCTTCCGGACTGACGGTAAAAGACCTCACCATAGACTCACAGGCCAGAGGTTCTGTCAAGTTCAAACTGGAAAAGCAGTTGCCTGATGTTAATACGCAGTCACGTGCAAGCGACAACGAAGGTTACCTGTTCAGCAACATTCAGCTGGCTACCATTCAGGTACAGAACACTTTCACTCAGATGACTTATATATTCGAGAAACTGAACGCAAGATACGAAGAGGAATACGAACTGAATGACCCGGACAGCGAAAACAATAAGTACAAAGACCACGGAGTAGCTTATTGTGACTCTGCTGTATGGTTGCCTGCAGGTGACTATAAGGTCATATCGTACACGGTATACTCTAAATCGGGTGTAACAGAAACCGAACTCGAAACTCAAGCAGTAAGCGGTGAAACATTTACTGTAAAAGACAATGAGCTGACTGAATATGCCATTGTTCCTGTACTGGTATCGAAAACTGCCGAAAACATCAAAGACTATCTGGCTCTGAAAGAGATATGGGACAAGATGGGCGGAAAGAACTGGAGCTATTATGGTGCAACTTATCCGCAAGGTACAAACTGGAACTTCAACAAGGATATCGACATGTGGGGTGACCAGCCGGGAGTAACACTCGACGGTAACGGACGTATTACTTCGCTGACTTTGGCTGGATTCGGTGCTTCGGGCGAACTGCCGGATGCTATCGGTCAGCTGACAGAGTTGCGCATTCTTGCCTTGGGCTCACACGATGAAACTTATGGTGGTATGTTGTTCGGTCCTAACGGAATACAGCCCAACATGAGTGATGACAAGCGCAACGAAATGCGTATGGAATACAAGCAACATTTCCTCGACAGAGATGTACGTGCAAACATGTCGGATATGTTGCAGTGGACTATCAACAACTATTCTTCTCCGAATAACAAGATTAAAAAATACAGCAGCATTTCGAAGAAGGATACTCAGATTGGAGTTGTAACCAACAAGATTACAGGTGTTTCGAAGGCCGTTATGCGCCTGAAGAATTTGCAGCAGTTCTATCTGGCCAACTCTCCTATCACCTACGATAAGATTTGTACAAACTGGACTGACCCGAATTCTGACTATGCACAACAATATGCAAAGGAAAACCTGAGCTGGTCAAACATGACTAACCTTACAGACGTAGAAATATACAACTGTATAAACTTAACTCGTGTGCCACTCGACATGGTAGGTAACCTTCCCGAGCTGCAGCTGCTGAACATTGCCTGCAACCAGAATATTACCGGAGAACAGTTGAGAGCAGACTGGTCTAAACTGTGCGATATGCCTGCCGGACCAAGACTTCAGATTCTCTACATGGGATACAATAACCTGGAAGAGTTCCCTGATGATGCCCAGTTGCATAAGATGGTTAAGTTTAAAATGCTTGACTGTACAACAAACAAGATACATACCCTGCACTCATTCGGAACAGATATCAAATTGTCTACCCTGTATCTGGATAACAACAAGATTACATCTATTCCGGACAACTTCTGTGCATTCACCAACGAGGTAGAAACATTAGGTTTCTCTTATAACGAACTGACAGAAGTACCTAACATCTTCAATGCGAAGTCTATCTATATCATGAACAGTGTAGATTTCTCGCACAACAAGATTACCGGATTTGCAGGAGGAGATGATAACTTCAAGGGTATCAACGCATATACGGTTTCGTTGGCATACAACAAGCTGAAAAACTTCCCGAAAGCATTGTTCAAGTCTGGCTCTCCTATCAAGACTCTGGACTTGTCTGCCAACGAGCTGACAGAAGTGAAAGAAGGTGAAATGCAAGGCTCTAATGCTTATCTGCTCGAAACTATCGACTTGCGTTTTAACAAGCTGACCAAGCTGTGCGATGACTTCAGAGCAACAAACATTCCTTACCTGACCGGTATCGACTTGAGTTACAACTCATTCTCAGAAGTTCCGCCTCAGCCATTGAACTGTAGTGAACTGAAAGCCTTTGCCATCCGTTATCAGAGAGACGAAAAAGGAAACCGCACACTGCGCGACTGGCCTGTAGGTATCACTCAGTGTCCGAGTCTGATACAGTTGCAAATCGGTTCAAACGATATTCGTAAAGTGGACGAAACCATAACTCCGTATATTTGGATTCTTGATATCAAGGATAATCCGAATATATCAATAGACTTGTCGGGAGTATGTTCGGCTATCCAGGCTGGTATGTATCTCTTGTTCTACGACAAGACTCAGGATATCCGCGGATGTGACATTTTAGGAATAGAACGATAATTAAAGAATAAAGGAAATATAACTGATTATGAAAATTATAAATCGATTGATACTTGGACTGGCTGTTGTCGCAGGAATCACCACATCGTGTAAGGAAGACGATGACCTGAACATCCCGGGCGGACTCTCGCTCGATGTAGAGGAAATCACGGTGGGACCCGAAAAGTCATTCAAAGAAATTATGGTCAAGGCAGATGTTAACTGGCAGGCAAGTAGTTCTACACCATGGATATCTATATCGCCAGCCAACGGAACAGGTAGTGCTACCTGCGTACTGAACATCGACTCTACACTGACCTATACGGCACGTACTGCACAAGTTCGTTTCAACCCGGCAGGTAATACACCGAAAATTCTGAAGGTAACTCAGTTCGGCTTCGGAAAGCAAATCATCCTCGACAAGCCGGAAGTAGAACTGGAAAACTCTGACATCGAAGACAACCGTTATTTCGATGTAACTATTTCTACCAATGTACAGTTTGCAATCGAAAGCGTAAACTACTCGTTTGCCGAAGAAGTTCCGGCAGAAGACGAAGCAGGCATGAGTGAATCGGATAAAGCAAACTGGCTTACACTGCCGAAAGAATCAGATCTGAACGTGAACCTTGACAGAGGTTCACGTCCACGCTCGGTAAAGGCAAGATTCAAATGGGAAATGAACGCAGTGCCTTACACCCGCGTAGCTACAATCAAGCTGGTAGCCAAGAACAGTGAAGACCAGTTGATAGACAGCGACGGTAATGAAATAGACGGAGTTTACCTGACTGTTACGCAGAAACCGGCAATGAAGATAGAAGACAACCGTGCAGGCGACTCTATTTCTATAGTCCTCATCAACCAGAAACTGCAATGTATGTATGCACTCGACGTGAGCGAAAACATGCAGAACTGGACCGATGTGACACTGTGGGAAGAAACCGACGAAGACCTGCCTGAAGAAGCTGCCGTAGGACGTGTACGTTCTTTGTCTATCGCCATGATCGATACAAAGGAAACATTGCCGCAGGAAATCAAGAATCTGAAATATCTTGAATCATTCCATGTACAGAGCAACGCCAACCGTCAGGATCGTGAAATCGTACTGGGCCCGGAAATCTGTGAACTGAAATACCTCAAGAAGCTTTCTATCACATCATACGGTCTGGTAGAATTGCCTGAAGAATTCGTCAAACTGGGTGGAACAGTCGACAAGAGTTATGTAGGACTAGAAGAATTGGGACTGGAAAGCAACAACTTTGCTTCACTGAGCCAGATAACCGATCTGGTCAACAAGGAAAACTTCCCGAAACTGAAATATCTGAGATTGTCGGGATGCAGACGGACCGATACCCTGCTCGACATGTCGCAGATGGAAGGCGGCAACACATGGAAAGGCATACACATCGGTATGTATATAAACCTCAACAAGGCAAACGACAAGAATGAATTTATGAAATTGCTGGAATGGGATACCCTCAAACAGCTGGAACTTTCTTACGGATTCATCGAAGGCGAACTGCCTACCGACGAGGAAATGATGGCTAAGTTTGGCAACTACAGCCAGTATGCCAGCAAGCATCCTGATGCTGACGTCTGCACATTGCTGACCGATACCTGCCAGTGGCTGAAGACATCCGACAAGGCCGTTACTGTTAAATACGATGGAGGAGAATTCTCTGTCAAAGGTTCAGACGTACCTTGCGTACTGCCTAACACACAAGTGCTTTACCTCAACCTGAACTTCCTGACAGGAAAAGTGCCTAACTGGATTCTATTCCATCCGCATCTGATTGACTGGTATCCTGAATCAATGGTATTCACTCAGGAAGAAGGAAAGAACTCGAATGGAGAAGTTGTCGGTTTCAGCAACGTACCTATGGACTTTGAATATTTCTACGGAAAAATAGCAAACGACCAGAATGCAGCATTCCCGAAATATTACGGAAAATATGTGATGGAAGAAGAAACAGCAGGAGAATAAATACAATTTAAGCTTTAGAATATAATGAAAAAAAGATATATATATATCGCTACACTTGCTTTGTTCCTGGGAGCATGTTCGGACAACGAACTGGAACAGGCCTATACTTCGGAACAAAATACAGAAATATATATACCGGCTGATGCTCAGCCCGGAGAACTCATTATCAAATTCAAACCGGAATTGGAGGATATTCTTGACCAGACCATGACTCGTGCGTCAAGAAGCGGAGCGGCTATGACCCGCTCCGGCATTCCCTCGACCGATGAAGTGCTCGACATCCTTGGAGGATACCGTTTCGAACGTATCTTTCCGGTAGACAGCAAGAATGAGGCCCGTACACGTGCAGCCGGACTGCACTTGTGGTACTTGGTAAAATTCGATGAAAACGTCGACCTGCACGAAGCTGCACGCCAGTTGTCGAAACTGGGTGACATCAGCCACGTACAGTGTAACCACCGTATTAAAAAAGCATACAACTCGAACGAAAAGCGAGTATACGTCAGCGAAAATGCCTTAAACAACACTCCGGCAGCTTTTGCTGCAATGTCGGGCACTCCCAACGACCCGGGATTCCCGTTCCAGTGGAACTATAACAATACAGGTAACTACGCTTTCGAAAACCAGAACGAAGATTATCCGGCAGAGGCAACTCCCGGATGTGACGTTGACTGCATGAATGCCTGGCAAAAATGTACCGGTGACCCTTCTATCATTGTAGCTGTACTCGACGAAGGTGTAATGTATACCCATCCCGACTTGCAAGACAATATTTGGGTAAACCCCAATGAGACACTGGGCAGCAAAATGGATAATGACGGAAACGGTTACGCCGGCGACAAGTACGGATACAACTTCGTTACCGATTCTGGTATCATTACCTGGAACGATGTAAACGACACAGGTCATGGAACTCACGTGGCGGGAATCATCGCTGCCGTAAACAACAATAACAAGGGTGTATGCGGTATCGCCGGAGGTTCTGGCAAGCAGGATGGTGTAAAAATCATGTCACTGCAAGTATTTGCCGGAAATTCGGGTGTAACACTCGATATGGAAGCCAAAGCCATCAAGTATGCAGCCGACAATGGTGCTGTCATCATCCAGTGCAGCTGGGGTTACAACTCAGGTCTGGCAAACCCGATGGAAGGATATACTCCTGGACCGGCAACTGAAAAGGAATGGGAAACTGCCTATCCGCTGGAAAAAGAAGCACTCGACTACTTTATCAACAATGCCGGTTCTCCTAACGGAGTAATCGACGGAGGTCTGGCTATCTTTGCTGCCGGAAACGAATACGCTGCTGTACCGGGCTATCCGGGTGCATACTCTAAATGTCTTACAGTATCAGCTACAGCTGCCGACTTCACTCCCGCTTCTTATACTAACTACGGTGAAGAAGTAGGACTAAGTGCTCCGGGTGGTGACCTCGAATATTATGGCAAAATAGGTGAAAGCGACAAGACTTACTACGACTCGTCTTTCACACTGGCCGATGCTCAAGGTTCTATTCTGTCGACTCTTATCCGCAACGGACAACCAGCTTACGGATACATGGACGGTACTTCAATGGCTTGCCCTCACGTATCAGGTGTAGCAGCTTTGGGACTGTCGTATGCAGTAAAGATGAGAAAGCACTTCAAGGCTTATGAATTCATCGAACTGATGAAAGAATCATCACAGGAACTGTATACAAACTATACCGGTTACAAAATCTACCACATGAACCACAATATTATCGGTACGGCTATCACCAAAATGTCTTTGCCTGCATACAAGGATAAAATGGGTGCCGGACTGGTTAATGCCGGAAATCTGCTGAATGCTATTGAAGGCAGTGGCTCGGAAATGATTGTACCAAACGTATATGTAGGTATCAGTAAATCTGAAACTATCGATCTGGCACGCTATTTCGTAGACGGCGAATCGCTGACTTACACTTGCACGATTGCCGATTCTTCTATCGCAACCGTATCTGTAGAAGGCACAAAGATGAGCGTGACTGGAGTAAAAGCCGGCATTACCAAACTAACAGTAAGCACAAGCAACGGAAAATCGCAGACTGTAACGGTTACCGTACGCGAAGGAGCTAACGATAACGGCTGGATGTAATTAAAAGTAATTCATTAATGAAACTATTTGATTCGATAAGACTAACGATACTGAGTGCACTGATGTGCTGCCCCGGGCTATTGATGGCCCAGGGCACGCATCCGCTCACCCGTCAGGAGATAGACTCGCTGCTCAATCCCTCACTGCTGAAAGGAGCGGAAAAGCTGCTGGAGTTTGAACAGACGGTAATCAATCTGGGCGAAATGACAGAAGACGACCAGCCTGTCACGGTGAAGTTCGACTTCCGAAACGCCGGTACACAGCCGGTTGTCATTACCAAGATACATACCGACTGCGGATGTACTGCTGCACAGACAGACAAGTTGCAGATACAACCGGGAGAAAAAGGTTCCATCAGTGTAACCTATACCCCCAAGAACCATCCGGGAACCATCGATGCGAATACATTCGTATATTCTTCTCTTTCGGACAAGCAGCCACTGGCTAAGCTGGTACTGCTGGGCAATGTGCTGCCAAGTCGTGACGAATGGAGCCGATATCCGTACGCCATGGGTAAACTGAGGCTGAAACAAAACAAGGTGACATTCCGAATCACGACCGGAGGAAGCGAAAAGCAGACGGAAAGAATTTTATGCGGCAACAGCGGTACTACAGCACTGAAGCTTTCTGTAATGAATTTGCCTCAATATGCAACATTCAAAACGGAGCCCGAAATCATCAATCCGGGACAGGAAGCCGACATCGTAATAAGCATCGATGCCTCGAAGATGGCCGGAAGAACACAGAGCTTTAAGGCTCCTCTGATTCTTGATGGAGTGACAGGACGTCCAAGTGACCGCACACTCACGCTGGAAGTTAATCTGACCGATAAATAAATAGTAAAAAACAATTGATAGCATGATGAAAAAGAAAATAGTTAACATATTGATGTTGCTTGTCATTTCGCTGATGACTTTCTCTTGTAGCGAAGACGAAGTGGTTATGGAGCCGTCGCTCGAAGTGACTCCCATCACGATGCAGGGCACATGGAAACTGGCTGAACTGAACGGCGAACAGGTACCGGAAGATTTCTATATCTACGTTATATTCGACCGTAAAGGGAACTTTGAAATGTACCAGAAACACGACAGCATGTATCCACGCTACATCACCGGTACTTATTCTATCGAAAAGGATAGTCACTACGGATACATCCTCAGCGGAGAATACGATTACGAAAACGGCGACTGGAACAACAAATATATCGTAACCGACCTGCTGCAATCCGGTTCAATGGTATGGACCGTAAAAGACGGCGATGAAGTTTCGAAATATGTACGTGTCGACGAAGTACCTGAGGAGATAGTAGAAGCTGCCAAGGTAGACGAAGAACAGTAAGCGATATTATTTCCAATATCAGATTCATAAAAGCCACATACCCCGAAAGCCTTAAAAAAGAGACTTTCGGGGTATTGTTTTATCTATACCTGCCAATCGTTATATAATTTGAACAGAAACAAGCCTAAGGATGTCCACAAGCAGTAAATCATCTTTCAGGAACAAACAAGCCATAAAAAAAGAAAGTACCCGCCTTTCCTCCTGAACGGAGAAACAAGCAGATACTTCTTTTTTTTATTTACACAGATGGGGAGTTATTCCACTTTCAGTTTCAGAGAACGGTCGTCCGGACCTTTGGGATGAATCACCTCCTCCAGACGTACATCGAATATCAGGGTAGAATATGAAGGAATCGCATCACTTGAAACAGCTCCATATCCCAATCCATTCGGAATATACATTTCGACGTGCTGTCCTTCCTTCATCTGCATCAATGCAGTAGTCCAACCTGTAATCACGGCCGAAACAGCAAACTTTCTCGGTTCACTGACCGCAGCATTCCAGTCGCCGGAAAAGCTCTCATCAAACACAGTACCGTTGATCAGCTTTCCGCGATAGTGTACAGCCACCGTATCAGTTCCCAGGGGAGAAATACCCAGCGGTTCAATATTATCTTCCGGAAAAAGCTTCATATACACATAGTCGTTCTTTCCCGGCGTATAAGTCTGATTTCCCAATCCCTCCGAAGCCTCAGTCTGTATCTTGTAGTCAAGTACCCTCAACCAGCTTTCCCCGGCTGGAGGATTGGCACATACAGAAGCTATGGAGTCAATATATGCATCGTTGCGTACCGCCCAGTCACTGTATGGATCAGCTTCCGGCGTATCTTCGCTACAAGAAGCAAAGCCTATGCTCAGCGAGAGGAGGATACCCAACAGCCATAATATATTTTTATTCATGCACATTCATTTATTTACTGCAAAGTTTTCAGCAGCGTAGTAATACTAACCTTGTCGGCAATGATATTATTCAGGTCGGCAATAGCCACACGTTCCTGTTCCATTGTATCACGGTTACGCAATGTTACGCAGTTGTCTTCCAGCGTCTGATGGTCGATAGTGATACAGTACGGAGTACCGATAGCATCCTGACGACGGTAACGCTTTCCGATACTGTCTTTCTCGTCGTACTGACAGTGGAAATGGAACTTCAGGTCGTTCATGATTTCACGAGCCTTTTCAGGCAGCCCGTCTTTCTTTACCAGCGGCATGATAGCCAGTTTTACCGGAGCCAGTGCAGCAGGCAGTTTCAGAACGACACGAGTTTCGCCGTTTTCCAGCTTTTCTTCGCAGTAAGCAGCGCTCATCACGCTCAGGAACATACGGTCAACACCGATAGATGTTTCGATAACGTACGGAGTATACGATTCGTTGATTTCCGGATCGAAATACTTGATGCTCTTGCCAGAGAATTTCTCGTGCTGGCTCAAGTCGAAGTTCGTACGGCTGTGAATACCTTCCACTTCCTTGAATCCGAACGGCATCAGGAACTCGATGTCGGTAGCGGCATTAGCATAGTGAGCCAGTTTCTCGTGATCGTGGAAACGATAGTGATCGTCGCCGAAACCCAGCGCCTTGTGCCATTTCAGACGAGTTTCTTTCCATTTCTGGAACCATTCGAGTTCAGTACCCGGTTTAACGAAGAACTGCATTTCCATCTGTTCGAACTCGCGCATACGAAAGATAAACTGACGAGCTACAATTTCATTACGGAATGCCTTACCAATCTGTGCAATACCGAAAGGAATCTTCATACGTCCAGTCTTCTGCACGTTCAGGTAGTTTACGAAAATACCCTGAGCGGTTTCCGGACGAAGATATACTTTCATAGAGCCTTCGGCAGTAGAACCCATTTCTGTAGAGAACATCAGGTTGAACTGACGGACTTCAGTCCAGTTCTTCGTTCCCGAAATAGGACAAACGATTTCCTCGTCAAGGATAATCTGACGCAGTTCGTTCAAATCCGGTCCGGCATTCATAGCCTTTGTATAGCGTTCGTGTAATGCGTCACGCTTAGCCTGATGCTCCAGTACACGCGGATTAGTGCTGCGGAACTGAGCTTCGTCGAAAGCATCTCCGAATTTCTTTGCAGCCTTGGCTACTTCCTTGTTGATTTTCTCGTCGTATTTGGCAATCTGGTCTTCAATCAACACATCGGCACGATAACGTTTCTTCGAGTCGCGGTTGTCAATCAAGGGATCGTTGAATGCATCTACGTGTCCCGAAGCTTTCCAGATAGTAGGATGCATGAAGATAGCCGAATCAATACCTACGATATTTTCATGCAGCAATACCATGCTCTGCCACCAGTACTGTTTAATATTGTTTTTCAGTTCCACACCCATCTGACCGTAGTCGTATACGGCTCCCAGCCCATCATAAATATCACTTGACGGGAATACAAAACCATATTCTTTACAATGTGAAACAAGTTTCTTGAAAACGTCTTCTTGTGCCATTTTTCTTTTTTATTTTTGATATTTCTTATTTTACATTCTCTTATATAGTAGGGCACAAAGATAGGCATTTATAAGCAAAAAATAAGAATAGCTGTATTAATTTATCTTATGAATAGGTGGAATCTGTAAGGAAAGATGGTTATTTTTTTCTACTTTTGCAGAAGATTGAACGAAAAGCAATGAGCACGAAAGACAAATTCACGTTAATGACTACCGCACCGGTACCCAGACTTATCGGGTCGCTTGCCATACCTACCATCATCAGCATGCTGGTAACTTCGTTTTACGTTATGGCAGATACTTATTTTGTAGGAAAAATCAATACCCAGTCTACGGCCGCGGTCGGCATTTCGTTCTCTGTCATGGCTATCATTCAGGCTTTTGGCTTTTTCTTCGGGCACGGTTCGGGCAACTATATTTCACGTAAATTAGGTGCACAGGATTACGACAGTGCAGAAAAGATGGCATCAACCGGATTCTTTTACGCTTTCATGGCAGGTGCAGTAATTGCTCTTTTCGGGCACCTGTATCTTACGGAAATCTGTATCGCCCTGGGTTCTACCCCCACTATCCTGCCCTATGCCGAGAAATACCTGGGCATCGTACTGCTGGGTGCCCCGTTCATGGCTTCTTCGCTGGTGCTGAACAACCAGATGCGCTTTCAGGGAAATGCAGTATATGCCATGGTAGGCATTATCATCGGAGCTGTACTGAACATCGGACTCGACCCGTTGCTTATCTTCGTATTCGACATGGGAATATCGGGAGCTGCATGGGCCACACTGGCCAGCCAGATATGTAGTTTTACAGTACTGCTCATCATGGACAGCCGTGGTACGAATATCCGCATCCGGTTCAAGAACTTTACTCCCAAGGCTTCTTATCTGAAGGAAATTGTCTTCGGCGGAAGTCCCTCGCTTTGCCGTCAGGGACTGGCCAGCCTGTCGACCATCCTGCTGAACGTAGCAGCCGGAGCTTACGGCGACGCAGCCATTGCAGGTATGTCCATCGTCACCCGTATCTGCATGTTCATCAATTCTTTCCTTATCGGCTTCGGGCAAGGCTTCCAGCCTGTCTGTGGCTTTAATTACGGAGCCGGACTATTCCACCGTGTACGCGAGGGATTCTGGTTCTGTGTCAAGACAGGAGTTGTATTTCTGCTCGTCTGTTCCGTTATCGGTTACATATTTTCACCCGAAATCGTATCATGGTTCCGCGACGACCCGCACGTCATCGAAACCGGCACACGAGCCCTGCGCTGGCAGCTTATTACCTTACCGCTGGGTGCATGGGTCATCTTGTGCAACATGATGCTCCAGACCATCCGTAAACCTGTCCGCGCAGTCACGCTGTCGTCGGCAAGACAAGGACTTTTCTTTATTCCGTTTATTTTGATTCTCCCCCACTTTCTGGGTTTACAGGGCGTGGAAATGTGTCAGGCGGTATCCGACCTTTGTTCGTTCCTGCTCGCCATTCCACTGACAGTTCCCGTGCTGAATGAAATGAAGAAATAAGACGTCCTACGAGCAACGTCCTGAGGTTGCGAATAAAATTTGTACAGATTTTATTTTTTTCTGTACAAATTTTCAAAAAAACGTGCCAAGCTTTTTGGGAAAAGATGAAGGGAATATTCTTAACTCCTTTTGACATTATCGTTTTTTTGCCCAAAAACAGATATGATTCACACCTTGAATTAGCAGTAAAATGCTGGTTTATTTTCAATAATATATATAATAGGAATATTTTTTTTCGTATTTTTGTCTGTTGTTTTTCCACTAAATCACTTATATGAGCGAAGATACTTTCGAAAAAAACGATATCCAATCAAGCGATAAAGAAGCACATTCTGACTATAAACCTGTCGATCAGGGAGACGAAAACGTAAAACATCAGTTGAGCGGCATGTACCAAAACTGGTTTCTGGACTATGCCTCGTATGTTATTCTGGAACGTGCGGTTCCTCATATCAACGACGGACTGAAGCCCGTACAGCGACGCATTCTGCACTCCATGAAACGACTGGACGACGGACGATACAACAAAGTTGCAAACATTGTAGGACATACCATGCAATTCCACCCGCACGGCGATGCATCCATCGGCGACGCGCTGGTACAACTGGGACAGAAAGATTTGCTTATTGACTGTCAGGGAAACTGGGGTAATATCCTTACCGGAGATGATGCAGCGGCTCCCCGATACATCGAAGCCCGTCTTTCCAAATTTGCACTCGACGTGGTATTCAATCCGAAAACAACCGAATGGCAGGCTTCTTATGACGGACGAAACCGCGAACCGGTAACGCTCCCCGTAAAGTTCCCGCTCCTGCTGGCTCAGGGCGTAGAAGGTATTGCCGTAGGTCTTTCATCGAAAATATTGCCACACAACTTCAACGAATTGTGTGATGCCGCCATCTCCTATCTGCATGGGGAGGAATTTCACCTCTATCCCGACTTTCAGACGGGAGGATCCATCGATGTGTCACGCTACAACGACGGCGAACGCGGTGGTGTAGTGCGTGTGCGTGCCAAGATTTCGAAAATAGATAACAAGACACTCTGCATCAGTGAAATTCCGTACGGAAAAACAACATCCTCGCTGATAGAGTCTATTCTGAAAGCTATCGAGAAAGGTAAAATCAAGGTGCGGAAGGTGGACGACAATACAGCCGACAAGGTGGAGATTCTGGTACATCTGGCTCCGGGCGTTTCATCGGACAAGACGCTGGACGCGCTGTATGCCTTTACCGACTGCGAGGTAAATATCTCGCCCAACTGCTGTGTCATCGACAACAAGAAACCGCATTTCCTTTCGGTCAGTGCGGTGCTCCGCAAATCGGTGGACAATACGCTGTCGCTGCTGCGTCAGGAGTTGAATATCCAGCGTAACGAAACACTGGAAACGCTGCATTTCGCCTCACTGGAGAAGATATTCATCGAAGAACGCATCTACAAGGACAAGCAGTTTGAACAGGCTGAAAATATGGATGCTGCCTGTGAACACATTGACGAGCGACTGACTCCTTTCTACCCGCAGTTTGTGCGTGAAGTGACCAAGGAGGATATTCTCAAGCTGATGGAGATAAAAATGGCACGCATCCTGAAATTCAACAAAGACAAGGCGGACGAGTTCATCGCCAAGCTGAAGGCTGACATCGAGGAGATAGACAACCATCTGGCACATATCACCGAATATACTATCGACTGGTATACACGTATCAAGGAAAAATATGGAAAGAACTTTCCACGACGTACGGAAATACGAAACTTCGATACGATTGTGGCAACCAAAGTGGCGGAAGCCAACGAAAAACTGTATATCAACCGCGAGGAAGGATTTATCGGTACAGGCCTGAAGAAGGACGAATATATCTGCAACTGTTCCGACATCGACGATGTGATTATCTTCTACAAAGATGGAAAATATAAGATTGTACGTATATCCGACAAGTTGTTTGTAGGCAAGAATATCCTTTACGTGAACATCTTCAAGAAGAACGACAAGCGTACCATCTACAACGTGATTTACCGCGACGGGAAAGAAGGATTCCACTACATCAAACGTTTTAACATAACTTCGATGATCCGCGACCGTGAATATGACGTAACACAGGGTACACCCGGCTCGAAAATCGTATATTTCACCGCCAACCCGAACGGAGAAGCAGAGGTCATCAAAGTGACGCTCCGTCCGAATCCGCGTATCAAGAAACTGATATTCGAGAAAGATTTCAGTACCATCAACATCAAGGGACGCCAGTCGATGGGTAACCTGCTGACCAAGTACGAGGTACACAAAATCAGCCTGAAACAGCGCGGCGGCTCTACATTAGGCGGCAGAAAGGTATGGTTCGACCACGATGTGCTGCGTCTGAACTACGACGGACGCGGACAGTATCTGGGAGAATTCCAGAGCGGAGAAAGCATTCTGGTGGTACACAAGAACGGAGAATTCTATACGACCGACTTCGACCTGAATAACCATTACGATGCCGACATCCAGTTCATCGAGAAATTCAATGCCGACAAGGTATGGACGGCGGTACTCTACGATGCCGACCAGCAGAACTATCCGTACCTGAAACGATTTACCTTCGAGCAGACCTCGAAACGGCAGAATTATCTGGGCGAGAACAAGCATAATCAGCTTGTCCTGCTGTCGAGCGAGGCTTATCCGCGTCTGCAAGTCGTATTCGGCGGTCACGACAGCTTCAGGGAAGCACTGATTGTAGAAGCCAGCGATTTTGTAGGAGTAAAGAGCTTCAAGGCAAAGGGGAAACGTCTGACAACCTTCACCGTCGATCATATAGAAGAACTGGAACCTACCCGCAAGCCTGAACCTCAAGAAGAAGTTGTAGAAACAGATGTTCCGGATACAGACAACGATACGGACGAAGACAACGAACAAATGACTTTATTCTAAAACCGGAACAATGAAACAGAAGTTAATTATACTGCTCGTCGCCCTGGGAACATTCTTGTCTGTATACGCTCAGGAAGATAGTCTGCAAGCCACACGCTACGTGATGCGGTCTACTCTGGTCGGGGTAGGACACAGCAACGTATTCGAAACGTATCTTTCTCCGCTGGAATATACGGGAACCGAGGTACGCTTCCTGCACGAAAGCATGCGTATGACACGCATACTTGGAGGAAAGGTTTCCGGACAGAGCCTGCTTCAGGTCAACGCTTCATACAACAAGAATATTTCGCAGACGGCAGAGATGTATGCCGGACTGGTGAACTGGAGCTATGCCCTGCACTATCAGTTCCGCATGAACGATGACAAGCTGAAAATTCTGGTCGGACCGATGCTCGACCTGAACGGAGGGGTGGTTTACAACCGGCGTAACTCCAACAATCCCGCTCAGGCAAAGGCCTACGGCGGACTGGGCGCATCGGGTATGCTCATCTACAAGTTCCATATAGCACGCTATCCGCTCACGGTACGCTACCAGGCCAACCTCCCGCTACTGGGGGGCATGTTCTCACCCGAATACGGTGAATCGTACTACGAAATATTCTCATTGGGTAACGGAGGCAGAAACGTAGTGTTCACTTCGCTGCACAACAATCCATCACTACGGCAAATGGTGACGCTGGACTTCCCGATACGCAACGTAACGATGCGCGTGGGCTATGTATGCGACATCCAGCAGTCGAAGGTAAACAACCTGAAAAGCCACGCCTACTCGCATGATTTCATGATAGGTTTCGTACGCAACCTGTATCTGCTGCGCGGAAAGAACCGCATCAGCATGCCACTTAAAGTAACTCCCTTTTAGCTTATGAAACGACTTGCACACATATTATATACGATGCTGACCGGACTGCTGGTTTTCTCTTCCTGCATACGGGAAGACATCTCCGGCAATACACCCGAAGATAATTTCGAGGCGCTGTGGAAAATCATCGACGAACAGTATTGTTTCCTTGACTATAAAAATCAGGAATACGGACTCGACTGGAACGAAGTGCACGAGCGCTATGCACGCCGCATCACCTCGAATATGACATGGGAAAACCTCTTCGAGGTCCTCTCGGATATGGTAAACGAACTGCACGACGGACATGTGAATCTTTCCAGCTCGCTGGCTACCTCGCAGTACCGCGAATGGTTCGACAGTTACCCGCGCAATTTCAGCGACAGTATCCAAAGCATCTATTTAGGAAAGGATTATACCAACTCTTCAGGACTGACGTACAGCATCTTGGAGAATAACATCGGTTACATCTACTGCTCCAGCTTCTCCAACGGGATAGGCGACGGTAATCTGGACCAGACGCTGAACAAGCTGGCTATCTGCGACGGCCTGATTATCGACGTGCGCAACAACGGCGGTGGCAACCTGACCACGGCACAGAAGCTGGCGGCACGGTTTACCAACGAGAAAGTCCTCGTGGGATACATGTGTCACAAGACAGGTCCCGGACACAATGATTTTTCGGAACCGAAGCCGGTATATATCGAACCGTCCGACGGCATACGATGGCAAAAAAAGGTAGTGGTGCTTACTAACCGACGTTCCTATAGCGCAACAAACGATTTCGTGAACAGCATGAACCAGTTTCCCAATGTAACTCTCGTCGGTGACAAGACAGGAGGCGGTTCGGGACTTCCGTTCAGTTCCGAAATCCCCAACGGCTGGTCTATCCGCTTCTCGGCCAGTCCGATGTTCGATCCCAACATGAACCAACTGGAGTTCGGTATCGATCCTGATGTAAAAGTAGACATGAAAAGTGAAGATATGCAGCGAGGAAAAGATACGATCATTGAAACAGCTTGCGAAATACTAAAGAAATAGCCCTGATATTTTGCTTTTTCAAAAATATAGTATATCTTTGCACACGCAAAAAGGAAACATCTCGTATGTTCCGCTTGCGCCTGTGGCGTAATTGGTAGCCGCGCCAGACTTAGGATCTGGTGCCGCGAGGCGTGTAGGTTCGAGTCCTATCAGGCGCACATAAAAAGGATTTAATAAGGGACATTCAGTAAATAAAATAAAATTAGCCAACTAATTCATACACAAAGTGTTGCGAATTAGCTGGCTTTTTTGTA
>ENA-UEYF01000157-UEYF01000157.1-human-gut-metagenome-genome-assembly--contig:-NODE-157-length-67544-cov-35.057791_pt1 | contig 67544 bp, 53 predicted proteins | sample MGYA00242902_ERZ507920 | MGnify/ENA primary metagenome ERZ507920 (study PRJEB26167, sample SAMN06115402) | human gut metagenome | host: Homo sapiens | place: China:Jiangxi | collected 2016-07-05...
TTGCAGCAGCAGAAAGAAACGGCACGGGAGGAACTAAGACGGGCGAAAAAAGAAATACAGACCGAGAAGCTGAAAGGGGCGGCAACCACCGCAGCTACCAACATAGCCGAGAGCGTTGGTTCTCTTTTCGGCAGTAACAAGGTCAAGGCGTTGGAGAGGGAGAACACTGCCCTGCATAGGAAGATAGCCGACCACGAGGAAACCATCGAAGCCCTGCAAGACAGGATACAGACCATGCAGGCAGACCACAGCCGAGAAATACGGGAAATGCAGCAGAAGCACAGCAGGGAGATAACAGACAAGGACACAAGGCACAAGCAGGAAATATCGTTTCTGAAAACGGTAATCGCAAAGGCGGCGGCATGGTTTCCCTATTTCCGTGAAATGCTCCGAATCGAAAACCTTTGCCGCCTTGTGGGATTCGATGAAAGGCAGACCGCAACGCTCGTCAAGGGAAAGCCGTTGGAGTATGCAGGGGAACTCTATTCGGAAGAACACGGACGGAAATTCACGACCGAAAAGGCAGGGTTTCAAGTCGTGAAAGACCCCACGGACGGGACGAGACTGGTTCTTGCCATTGACCGAAAGCCCATTGCCGAGTGGTTCAAGGAACAGTTCGACAAGCTAAGGCAGAATATTCGCCGACCTATACAACCGCAAAGGAAAAGCAGAGGAATGAAGATATAACCGTTTATCTTGCTGGAAAAAATAAAAAAGTGCCGTTCATGATGTCTTATGAATGGCACTTTTCGCTATATTTGCACCTAAAAGTATATCGGGAGCTATGCCGGATACGTGACGAGCAAAAAACTTTCGGAAAAATATACGTGAATACAGAACTATAAATTTAAAAGCTATGGGAACATTAGGCTGCATAAACGATATGTTACAACGAGATAAAGAAAATCGTGAACTTCGTAAATTAAACAGAGATAGAATAAAAGAACATCAAAAGTATCTTGTAAACAAAGGTAAAGGAAATGATTTATCCAATATTTCTATTGAGCAAATGGAAGAAATTCATAAAAGAACAATAGAAAAAGAAGCACTTGATAATGCAAGTTTATTCAAAGCAAAAATATATTTTATTGCAAGTATATTGCTTCTGTTTTTATTAGCGATAGTATGTTATATGCTATTTTTCAAATAAATCAAAATAATATGAAGACAAATATCATCTTATTCAGTCTTATATCACTTTTATTCTTTTCACCAAGAATGAAAGCACAGCCAAATACGGCAAAACACGATTTTACGCATAAAGAAAATGGGTGGTATCACGTATTAAGTACAGGTAGTTTGTCCTCTAAGCCAATCATAACAGTAAAGGATTTCGTTGGGCTAAAACTTGAAAAGGATTATTTCGGAAAATATGCTATAAGCGGACAAATCAGCAAACATAAGCTAAACAAATGGGCCGATGAAACAGAAAAGTCTATTGGGAAAAAAATAGCATTTGTATTTAATGATTCCATTATTACTGCTCCGCAAGTTAATTGCAGAATAGAAAGCGGTACATTCATGATAACGTCCTTTTCAGACCAAAAACTGCTAGAAATCTACAAAGGTATAATGAGAGAGAAGTCAGAATCTCTTGAAGTCGTTTTTAACGGTTGGGAAAAGGATTCTTTATACTATGAATTATCTCCAGAACAAAGAGATTCTGTAAGAATGAACATTGACTATTGGGAAGCCAAAGCATGGATAGACTTAATAAGCAAACCAGAGGAACATTATTGGTATAGCATACAAGATTCTACCGAATACAAGAAACTTGAAAAGGCTTTAAAAGAAGAACTAAAAAAGCCAAATTTCAGTAGTAGAGCAACAGACTATATGAAATCTGATGCATACAAAGCATACAAACAATATCTACATAAGAATAAAGACTATATAAACCTAATGTTTCAAGGATTTTTATTCAATAATTTGAAAGGATTGAATGGCTATTTGGTAGATGATATAATACAGTCCAAGTACCCTTATGCTCCAAGTATTAGAAGTTATATAGAGAAAACAAATAATGTTGATGATGAAAAACTGGCTGTATATGAATGGCAACGTAAAGTTTGGTATCAAATGAACAAAGAAAAATCTCCACGAAATAAATATAAAAAGCGATATCGGAGCGTTACACCATAAAAACAGCTTGCCGAATATTATATTAAACGGCAACATCTGTAGTAAATGTTGGTGATACCCCAAATATGAAAATACGGAACTATAAATCAAAATAAAAGTACTAAAGTCATGAGAAACAAAAACTTATTTACTTTTTTTCTAATATTTCTATGCTTCTGCTTTACAAATTGCAGTGATGATGAAAAAACAGAAGATATACATCATCTATCTTTTGAAAAAGATTACTACGAGCGTCCTCTAATCGGAGCCAAAAGTATAATGATACGAAGTGGAAATAAAGATTACTCCGTTGAGATAAAAGATCCCTCTATATTAGATGTCAAAATAGATTTATCAAGCCCTATCGGTATGGGTAATTTAGATATATATCCTAAACAAAAAGGAGAAACAACTATTCAAGTAAAGGACAATATTGCACATGAAACAACTGATCTAAGAATAAAGATAGTAGATAGTTATTTACATTTGTCTATTAACAACCCTGTACGCCCACCATATAAGCAAGGTGATGAAATTTTCTTAATAAATAACGACGATAAAGATTTCTACTTGTACGATGATAAATTAAAGATAAAGAGTACAGGAAATTATGAATTTTCCATAAAGGGAAATATTCCGTTCTTAACATTAACTTATCATAAAGAATTGGAGAATAGAACCATATATAAATATAATCTAACAGGAACAGACCAAACTATGTTTGCTGTTGTAAAACTTTTTTTAGGCTGGGATTGGCACGATTTCATCGAAAGTCCAAAGACAAAAGAAATAGCACCTATTATAATGAGAGCAACAGATATAGAAACCAATACAGAATATTATCTAACAAGAAAAGCAACTGATATTCCCGAAAATGTATTAGATTAAAAACAGCCTCCGGCAGGGTTTTCGCTGGGGGCTTTCTTATGAAATCAAAAAGAAAGCGATATCGGAGTATTACACAAAAAACAGCTGGCTATTACATAATGAAACAACATACTTGACTGATTGGTACGCTTCTCCTACCATGCGGACAAATCCCGGTAACAAAATGACAAAGCGGACAATGTTCTTAACATGCCAACTTGTAAATGGGATGAATGATTTTCGTTTTTCGCAAGTTGATTTTATAAAATTGCTGCCAACAGTTCGTACTTTCGGAAAAAGATGTTATATTTGCAAATGAAAGAGTTATTTGACAGCATACAACGCAAAACGCTGAAATTCGCACAGTTGCCAAATCGTTACCTCTATTTCTCAAATAATTCGCTAATAGTTTATTTCTCAATCGGTTAAGTCAAACCGATAAAAATCTAAAATAATAAGTGTAAGCACTTTTGACTAAGAGGTTTTCCCAACTATCAGGACGGGATAACCTCTTTTTTATTGCATCATAAAGCAACCGAAAAGCCACAACACAAAGAACCCCTTCCTGTTTTTGAAAATCAGGAAAAAACGAAGGAATGAAAACAAACTGCACATACAACTTTTTTCTTAGAACAAAAATAAAAAGGGAATATATTATCGAATCATAAAAGCGGAAAGAGTGGGATTCAAACCCACGGAACGGACAAAGCCGTTCACCGGATTTCGAGTCCGGCCCATTCGGTCACTCTGGCATCTTTCCTTATCCGCCGCGAATATACAACCTTTTCTGTTTCGTTGTCATCGCCAAAGCTGAAATTTTCTCTTAATCTTTACATTTATTTCTCTTACAAAACAGCAGACTAAAATCATTTCACGAATTTAGTCCAACAACTTTCCCTTTTTGAGCGATTTTCGTATCTTTACCCGCAACAAACTAAGATCTAAAATCTTATTGAATGATGAAAAATATTTTTTCCTTTATACTGATAAGCATTATATGTTTTTTTCAGTCTGGATGTTCAAAACATCAAACTGATGATGAAGATCTATTAAAAGAATTGGATTCAGTAATAAAGGAACGTACCCAATATAATCAGGCAATAGAAGAAAAAATAGATAACCTAAATAAAATATTAGATTATTCATCAGATAAGAATCCACAAGCCCAATTTGAATTATTAGGCAAGCTTTTTAACATTTACCGTTCATATAAAGTTGACAAAGCTAAGGAAGTTGCCCAAAAACGTCTACAAGTAGCTAAACAACTGGATAGTGCATGTATAAAAGAAGCATTGATGAATAATGCTGACGCATTATACAAACTGGGCAATTATCACAAAGCCTCCGAAATGTTGAATGAAATTCATCCAGATTCAACGATTTACAGTAATAGCTATTTCCATTATCTACGACAAGCTATACCTCTATCTATTTCAAATGAAATACACCCAAAGAATAATAACAATATTTCCAACAATAAACAATTAACCTATTGTAAAGACGCCATACAAGCCAATAGACCCGGCACGTATGGATATATATCTAATTTATATAAACAAACCTTATCAGAAAAAGATACCATAGGAGCGATACAATTGCTGGAGAAATTTTATACGGAAACAAATCCAGACAGCCTTAAGCCCAATAAAGCCAGCATAGAATATGAAATAGCCAATCTTTATCTTCTACATAAAGATACGGTTAAAGCTAAACATTACTTAATATTATCTTCTCTGACAGATATTAAAAATGCCAAGAAAGTATATATGTCTTTACAAGATCTGGCTATGCTCTTATTTTATCAGGGCGACATAGAACGAGCATACAGTTATATATTATGTGCACTGGAAGATATAAACTTCGGACACGCCAGATATCGATTTACAGATATTTTAGCTTATCTCCCCATTATCAGTGCTGCCAATGAAATGAGAGTCCAAAAGAACGAAACGCAATTTGTTATTTTTATATCTGTACTCTCTATTCTTATTCTGTTATTAATTACAGCGTTTATCTTATTAAAGAAAAAAACAGATAAATTGGAAGATACGAAAAATATACTAAAGGAACAAAATCAACACTTAACAGAATTATCTGATAATTTGAGATTAATGAATGAACAGATAAAAGAAAAAGAGCATATACAAGAAGAATACATCGGACTTTTGTTTAACGTTTGTTCAGAACACCTCAAGAAGCAAAATATGCTCTATAAAGGTCTGAATCGTATCACCAGCAATGGACGCATAGCAGACCTGTCAAAATTTATCAGTGAACAACAAAGCAGTTCTGATGATTTCAAGGAATTCATCCACAAGTTTGATAATATATTTCTTAACATTTTCCCAAATTTCATAGAAGATTTTAACCAGTTGCTTCGTCCGGAAGAACGTATACGCCCTAAAGAAGGTGAATTATTAACACCGGAACTGCGTATTTATGCATTAATGCGGTTAGGTATCCATGATAATGCTAAGATTGCCAGTTTTCTGCATTATTCGCTTCAAACCGTATACAACTACAGAATGAAAATGAGAAATAAGGCAATTCCTGAAAAGAGAGATCTTATTTCTCAAGTTCAATCGCTCTAAACACCAGTTACTCACATATTACTTCCGGCCTTTTCACTAAAGGTTATAGTACATTATATATCAACGCATTAGCCTTGACCGTTTTTCATATATACTTACTCTTCTCTTCAAGCCAGAACGAATAAAAACGTTCCAGCTAATTTTGTATGTGTCCAATGGATATAATACCATTCGATTCAACTATTAAAAAACTACCATTATGAAAAACCAGTCAACCTTAAAAAAATGCAATCGGCTTAAAACCTTTACTTTTCCTCGTCAAAAGGATTATCCATTAAAGAGATCTTCTCTCTCATTACTCTTTTCCTCATATTATTTAGCTCAAATCAATGTAAATAACTTATAAAAAAGTTACTTAAAACGCGCTAAGAAGATACGCTAACATTCTATTTACCTGTGCATTACATTTCAGCACATGTTACTTTACAGTTGTAAAAGACACATTGTAAAACCAATGAAATATTCAGACCATACTTTTGTACCAAAAATTTAAAACATCGCATTATGAAAAAAGCAAAGACACGCAGTAATTTGTTAAGGCTGATAGGAACTCTACTGTCTGCCTTATTGCTTTGCGTAAATATACACGCGCAGGGCTTGATTGTAAAAGGCCACATAACTGATGGCAATGGCGAACCTGTTATCGGAGCCAATATAGTTGTAAAAGGAACGACAATTGGTACCATAACTGATTACGATGGAAATTTTACTTTAGAGGCTCCTGATAAAAAATCAATTCTCCATATCGGATATATAGGCTATAAAGAATTAGAAATCCCAGTATCCTCAACTCCCCTGAATATCATTTTGCAAGAAGATACAGAATTATTGGATGAGGTAGTAGTCATCGGCTATGGTACTGTAAAGAAATCTGATGCTACCGGTTCTGTTACAGCAATAAAACCTGATGAATTTAACAAAGGATTACAAACGACAGCACAAGATGCCTTAGTTGGTAAAATGTCTGGAGTAAATGTTGTATCCGGATCAGGTGCACCAGGTTCCAGCGCAACAATACGTATCCGTAGCGGGGCCTCACTTTCCGCTTCTAATGATCCGCTTATCGTTATCGATGGAGTACCCGTAGATAATTCGACAATAGAAGGTGGAGGTAACATTATTGGTGCAATAAACCCCAATGATATCGAAACATTCACAATATTAAAAGATGCCTCTGCTACAGCCATTTATGGATCACGTGCTTCCAATGGTGTCATAGTTATTACAACTAAAAAAGGGACAAGTAATAAACCTCAAATAAACTATTCATTGAATCTGGCAATGAGTGCTACAGCCAAACGTCTGGAAGTACTCAATGCCGAAGAATTCAAAAGTTTTGTCCCTACAGTAACCGGTGTACCTGCCAACCCATCATTTGGAACAGCTTCCACCGATTGGCAAGATGAAATTTACCGTACAGCTTTTTCACAAGAGCACAACTTATCTGTTTCAGGAAAAATAAAGGAAAAAACTCCTTTCCGTGCTTCTGTTGGCTACACAAACCAAGCAGGTGTTATCCGAAACAATGACTACCAACGTGTAACATTTAATGGAGGTGCATCACCCAAATTCTTTGATAATCACTTGACAATTGACTTAAATCTAAAATTATCATATGAAAGCAATGATAAAGTGGACGACAGTGTTGTAAGCAACGCGTTGAGATATGACCCAACACGTCCTGTAAAAACAGGTAGTGCTACTGCTGCAACTGACCCAGGATTAGGCTATTTCATTTGGATGAATGGGAACTCCCCAATGGCTATCCAGACAGATAATCCAATAGCACAACTTGAACTACAGAAAGACAACACAGCTATTCTTCGTTCTATCGGTAACGCAAATATCAATTACCAAGTACATGGCTTTGAAGATTTGCAATTTACCCTTAACATGGGCTACGATATCCTTTCCAGTAAAGAAAACAAGGACGTCCCAGCACTGGCAGGTATGATGTATACTTCTAACATGAAAGATGGGACTGGTTTGGCATACGATGGTAAACAAGAGAAAAAGAATACACTACTCGACTTTTATGGTACCTACTCCCCTGATTTAGGCGAGAAGCATAGTTTCAGCTTTATGGGAGGCTACGGATGGCAACATTTTTGGAGAAAGTTTAATACAACAACCTTATCTCCTGATGGAGCAGAGCTCTTCTCACCTACACATTATGAAACAGAATACTACCTGCTATCATTATATGGACGCTTGAACTATACATTCAATAACCGTTATATGATTACAGCTACATTACGTGCTGATGCATCATCACGCTTTGCCAAGGACAACCGCTGGGGATATTTTCCTTCCGTTGCATTAGGATGGAAAATCAGTGAAGAAGATTTCTTTAAGGAACAAGATGTGATGACAGATTTCAAGCTTCGTTTAAGTTATGGTCAAACAGGACAACAAGATATTTTGAATGATTATCCTTATATGACTACCTTCAATGTTTCTTATCCTGAATCGTCTTATCTTTTCGGAGATACCTGGTATCGTACTTACCGGCCTAATGGATATGATCCGGATATCAAATGGGAAACAACTACAACCTACAATGCAGGTATCGATTTTGGCTTTCTCAATAACCGGATATATGGCTCTATCGACTACTATAAACGACATACCAAGGACCTATTAAATACAATTAATGTTATTGCTGGAACCAATTATGCACCAGTCTTAACAACCAATATCGGGGCAATGGATAATCAAGGAGCCGAATTCTCTATAAATTTTGTTCCCATAAGTACCAAAGACTGGAACTGGAACGTAGGTTTCAACTATACTTGGAATGACTCTAAAATAACCAAACTGAATATGGTAGACTCCGAAAATAACTTTGTTCAAACTGGCTCAATTTCAGATACAGGGAAAACAGTACAAGTCTTCATGGTAGGTGAACGTCCATATACATTCTATCTCGCCAAACAAGCATATGATGAAGCCGGAAAGCCGATAGAAGGTAAATATATACAACCGGACGGAAGCATTTCTTCCACAGAAACACGTTATGCAACAGGTAAAAGTGCCTTGCCGACATCCTATCTCGGATTTAACACCCAACTGAGTTATAAAAATTGGGATTTCGCCATAAGCGGACACGGCTCATTTGGCAATTATATGTATAATTATGTAGCTGCCGACCAATATTTACAATCCGTATACAGTGACCAAGGAAGTTATTCGAATATCTTGAAAGTAACAAGAGACACCGGCTTCCAAACCCAACAACTTTATTCTGACTATTTTTTAGAGAATGCTTCATTCTTCCGTATAGACAATATTTCATTAGGTTATACTTTCAATAAACTTTGGAATAAATCAAGCTCATTACGACTTACTTTCGGAGTTCAAAATGTAGCAGTCTTTACTGGTTACTCTGGCTTAGACCCCGAAATATATAGTGGAATAGATCGTGAAGTATATCCACGTCCGAGAACTTACTCACTTAGCGCAAATCTTACCTTCTAAATTAAAAGATTATTATTATGAGAAAAATATTATATAGCTTATCTGTTCTATTCTGTCTAATCTTATCTTCCTGTTTTGGAGATTTAGATACCATGCCTTTGGATGAGAGTCAATTGGTTACTGAAAAAGTATATAGCACTGCCGAAGGTTATACCGGAGTACTTGCAAAATGTTATGCATCACTAATTCTAACCGGACAGCAAGGTGGTGATGGTGGTGACGGTGACCTTGAAGGAGCCAACGAAGGTTATTCTGGATACATCCGTTTACTATTTTATCTGGAGGAACTTGATACAGATAATTTTCTAATGCCTTCGACTTCAAATGGATTAAGACAATGCTTAAACCTCCAATGGGACGCAGCAAATGCATCTGTAGTTACATGGACTTATCAACGCCTGTACATGACTATCGCTTACACCAACGAAATTTTACGCGAATGCACTGAAAGCAAACTGCAAGAGAGAGGTGTATGGGATGCTCTGAAAGATGACTATATACACTACCGAGCAGAAGCTCGTTTTATACGTGCTTACTGTTATTCAATGTTATGTGATTTATTTGGCTCTGTCCCTTACATAGATGAAAATACAGGAGTAAAAGATATTCCACAACAATGGAGTAGAAAAGAGATTTTCAATTTTGCACTTACCGAATTACAACAAATAGAAAATGACTTGGCTGCACCAGGAGAGAATGAATACGGTAGGGTTGACAGAGTAGCCGACTGGTTCTTACAAGCACGTATGTATTTGAATGCTGAAGTCTGGACAGGAGAAGAAAATTATCAGAAAGCCTACGAATATGCAAAAAAAGTAATAGACGACGGACATTATCCGTTGGCATCAGACTACCGTCATATATTTCTTGCCGATAATGAAACATGTAGTGAAATCATTTGGCCTTTAGTACAAGATGGTCAACATGCACAGAGTTCAGCTGGCACAAACTTTTTCGTAAAAGCTTTTGTTAATGGCCCGATGGATGAACTTTATCAGACTGGAGTCGGTTCACGAGGATGGGGCAACGTACGAGCTAAAACAACATTAGTAGATGCGTTTGATGCCGATGATGTAATATTCAACACAGAAGATACTTGGGGAAATCAAAAGAAAGACAAACGCGCACAATTCATGACAGCACTACCCGGACAAGTAAAAGAAACATGGGATGAAAACATGGCTATGACAAGTACTTTCACTTGCGGATATGGTTATATTAAATGGAGAAATGTAACCAAAGATGACCAGCTATGCGCTGCCGGAGATACATATACCTCAATTGATTTTCCATTATTTCGTACTGCCGATGCTTACCTAATGGCGGCAGAAGCAATTCTCAGAGGAGCTAATGCTCCCAGAAGTACAGCACTGGATTATGTAAATGAAATACGTGAACGTGCATATATGTCTGACAAATATGCTCAAGCAGGAATACGTTCGGATGTATCTGGTAAAATTAACGAATCGGAGCTTAATCTTGATTTCATCCTTGCAGAACGTCAACGTGAATTTGCCAGTGAACTTGTAAGAAGAACTGATTTAATTCGTTTTGGTAAATTCACTAAAAACAACAACTGGGACTGGAAAAATGGTGAACGTACGGGAACAGATGTCGATGATAAATATCTTTTATTCCCTATACCAGAAAGTGAATTAGTAAATAATCCTACTTTAAAACAAAACGAAGGATATTAACAATGAAATTACAAAATTATATTATCACAGCAATAATCCTGCTGACCGGTCTGCCCGCTTTAGGGCAGACTACCCAACAGGAAATGACTGATAACATCAATAAAACAGCAGGAGTATACTACGCGTATCCCATATCCGACCTGCAACCGCAAACTAAAGTTCCTCAAGGATACAAACCTTTCTATATCAGCCATTATGGACGTCATGGCTCAAGATACCTAATAGCTGATAACGACTATAAGTGGGTTATTGAACTTTTTCAACAAGCCAAGCAACAAAATGCACTGACAGAATTAGGGTATGATGCGCTAAAACGGCTTGAACTATTATGGAAAGAAGTTGAAGGCCACGGAAGCGATCTCACACCATTAGGGGTACGTCAGCATCAAGGTATCGCCGAAAGAATGTATCATTCGTACCCAGAAGTTTTCACTGATAATAAAAAGATTTCGGCCCGATCGACTATTGTATTGCGCTGTGCAATGAGTATGGTAGCTTTTGGTGACAAGCTAAAAGAACTTAACCCGAAACTCATCATTTCGTATGAAGCAAGTCCTAAATATATGAATTATCTGAATTATCATTCCGATGAATCTAATATGTTCACTTCTGACAAAACTGGGCCATGGGTAGAAGAATATCGCAAATTCGAATTAGAACATACTCACCCTGAACGTATAATAAACAGTTTATTCAATAACACTAATTTTATACGTAAACATGTAAATCCTCATAACTTGATGTGGGGTTTATATTGGATAGCCAGCGATATGCAAAATGTAGAAACAAAGGTCTCTTTTTATGATTTATTCGAAAAAGATGAATTATTTGACTTGTGGCAATGTATTAATTATCGTTTTTATGTATGTAATGCAAACCATGCAGACAGTAAAGGGATAGTAATAGCAAATGCAAAATCTCTTCTAAAAAATATCCTTGATAGTGCAGAAGAAGCCATCGCTGATCCCTCTATAGCCTCTACTTTACGTTTCGGACATGACGGTAATGTCATTCCGCTTGCAGCTATATTGCATCTGAATGATTGTGATGTATCTGTCAACAGGCCGGAAGATGTATATAAGGTTTGGTCAGATTATAAGGTAGTACCAATGGCAGGAAACATTCAAATTGTTTTTTACAAAAGAAACAATAACAATGAAGATATCCTTGTAAAATTTCTTCTCAATGAACAAGAAGCAAAAATTCCTCTGAACACAAATATATTTCCGTATTATAGATGGAAAGATGTCAAGAGCTACTATACCCAGCTGCTTATGTAATAATAAAATCCTCTTATACAAACCATAAGAGGATTTTTCATATCATTTTAAAATCACTTGCTAAAAAACAGGACGATATGCATGTAATTCCTTACGTAGTGCTAAAGCCTTGCCATCTGTCATCTGATTTAATAATTCCCAAAATCTCGGACCATGATTCATCTCACGAGTATGTGCCAGCTCATGCAAAATAACATAATCCATTAAGTGTACAGGCAAAAGCATCAGGTAAAACGACAGACTGATATCTTTTTTCGAAGAGCAACTTCCCCAGCGAGAACGAGCTTTCGAAATACTTACTTTATGATAAGGTAGTTCAAACTGACGGGACCAATATTGTACTAACGGAGGAAGATAATCTTGCGCTTTCTTTCTCATTGCACGCATCACTGCATTCTTCACTAAAGCCTGAACCCTGTCAGTCGTAAAATCAGCAGTAACGGGACAAGCTATGACGACCGTTTCGTCCTTTAGCTTTACCGTAAAATTCTTTAAAGGAGAAGCCTCTAATCTCAATCGGAAACATTCTGCTTCAATAGAAAAACTTAAATCAAAAGGTCGAGGCTTTATCTCTGCACATGCATGAAGCAATTTCTCGCGAAAAGGAGCAATAGCATTAAGTAAGGCTGTTATACTCCGATAAGGAGGAGTCGTTACATGTAATCCATTCTCCTTTACCCTCATTGTTATATTACGAGCTGAGCGGCGGACCATAAAATGAATCTGCCCAAAATCTTTATCGGGAATAGTTTGTTTCTTACTTATCATACAGCAAACTTACGGAAAAAACCTCATATATCCTCTATCGTCATACTGCTTTTAGCTTTCTACTGTCGCCTGGTATATATCTTTTCAATAGCTTCTTAACCTTTTCTCTGTAGATTTTTCGTGGTTTTCACATTTCAAGCTCTACATATTCGAGGAACAATTCCTCAATACGTTTCGGTACCATAAAAATTAATCATATAGCAAAGCCCATAAAATCAATTATTTAAGAAAAACTTTATCTCTTGGCACGCTACTTGTCTTTACATTTACAGAAACAATTGTCTAACTATAAAAAATAACGATTATGAAAAAGATTTTTGTAGCAATAGCATTAATAGCAAGTTTAGGAACATCCGTTTCATTTGCAGCAACAGAAACAGCAAACGCAGTCAGCATCGAACTAAGTGCAACTGATTATACTCCGATTGAAGTCAAAGATTTACCACAGGCTATACAAGAAACTCTGGCGAAAAATCTCAGTGAATATACAGTTAAAAGTGCAGCTTATCAACAAGATGAAGATGGAGTGAAAACTTATCTGGTAACACTTGTTGATGCCGAAGGTTCAGAAGCCAATGTACTTTTTACAGAAAATGGTGAAATCATAGAATAAGGACATCGTCGTTCATTTCATACTATTAGTGGGTACACAAGAAAAGGATTACTGCTCACGCGGTAATCCTTTTTTATTGAGTTAGTAAATTTTAATGTGAGAGAATTGAAACTTCACAGCCTCATCAATGATTTTTCTTAAATAAGCACTAACTATTTATATAAAAGCAAATGAAAATGTCAATTTACTGTTTTTCCAAATCAGGCTGCTCTGAAACTTTCATCGGAGCCTTTACCGAATCAGCCTTATAAGCTACCTGCGGATCGTGTGTGTTATTTTCAAACTGATCGTAAACATACACGATACCACCTTTGGTTCCATCCATGGAATGTTTCACCACTCCGCCCACTGTAAATAAAAGAGCCATTACCGCAGCTGCCTTGAACAAAGGCATAAAACGTGTACGTAAAGTAAGGCGTTTAGCCTTCACTACCGGTCTTTCAATTTCAGCCAGAATACGTGAATCAAAGTCATCACCCAACTTTACTTCCTTTTCAGCTTCCTGATAAGCAAACAAAGGCTTATAACGAAGTAAATGTGCCGGAACTTCTTTCTGATGGAAGAAAGAACGAAGAATCTGCTCTTCTTCTATGGAAGTTTCGCAATTCCAGTACTTCTCTAAAAGTTGTTCAATGTACTTATAGTCCATAGTTGTCTATCTCGCTATATTTTAATTTAATCCGCTGCCTTGCTCTAAACAAATTTACCTTTACCTGTTCTTCTGTTAATTGCAAGACATCAGCAATTTCCTTATAACTTTTCCCTTCTACATCCCGAAGTTGTACGATAGTCCGTTGTTTCTCTGGAAGCTCGTTTATCAAACGATGTACCAGCTTGATTTGCTCGTCCTGTTCATATTTTCTATCGGGCGTCAATGCATCAGGCATTTCCTGCGTTTCTGGAGTCAACTCCATATTCTGAGCTTCCAGTTTCTGGCTGCGGTCGATTGCAAGATTTCTTGCGACAGTCAAGCAATATGCTTCAATCGAATCGAACTGCGACCATTCATCTCGCTTGTTCCACACCTTAATCATAGTATCCTGCACGATATCCTCCGCTTCGGCACTATCGAAAGTGATCCGGAGTGCCAGCCTGTAAAGTTTGTCTTTCAGCGGCAATATATCATTTCGGAAACTAATTTCTCGCATTGCTTTCTATAATAATGACGGGTGAGTTACACAAAAGTTACACCCACCCGCCTATTTTTTTGAATTATTTTTTTATTACTGTACCCGACTTACCGTCAATGGCTGATGCTAAGGTTATTACGACCTGGGAAACTCCGGCCTCAACCGCCGAAAAAGAGTTCTCAAGTTTAGGAATCATGCCTCCTTGTATCACCCCTTCTGACACATATTTTTTAAACAGCTCAGGAGTTATAACCGGAATGACACTATCATCGTCTTCGGCATCACGCAAAACACCCTTCTTCTCGAAGCAATAAATCAAAGTAACATCAAATGCTTCAGCCAGTGCCTTTGCTGTTTCACCCGCTATCGTATCAGCATTGGTATTGAGCATATTACCTTCGCCATCATGAGTAAGCGGAGCCATAACAGGCACGACTCCCCGGCTAATCAGAGATACAAGCACCTCAGCATTGACATGTTTTACATCTCCGACAAAACCATAATCTACCTCTTTAACAGGACGCTTTACCGAACGAATCACATCCATGTCTGCGCCTGTCAGTCCGACTGCATTTACGCCTTTCGCCTGGAGTCCGGCTACAATATTCTTGTTTACCAGTCCTCCATAAACCATCGTAACAACTTTCAATGTTTCGGCATCAGTAATTCGGCGTCCATCTACCATTTTACTTTCGATACCCAACTGCGCCGCGATTCTGGTAGCCGAACGTCCACCACCGTGCACCAGCAACTTATAACCGGGAATGGCCGAAAAATCGGAAAGCAACTGATTCAAAGTAGCAGCTTCCTCTACTATTTTTCCACCTACTTTTACAATAGTCAGTTTCTCTTTCATCGTATACTTATTTTGTATTATTATTCCAAATATGTATATCCGTACAACCCAGAACGATAGTTGGCCAAAAATTCTTTTCCTTCTTCCAACGAAATTTTACCCTCTTTTACAGATTTGGTAACCCATGTTTCGAGCGTACGAACCAGTTTTTTAGGATTATACTGTACATAGTCCAGCACTTCTGCCACAGTTTCACCATCAATAACCTGGTCTATCGTATAGCCTTTTTCATTGACAGTCACATGCACAGCATTCGTATCACCAAACAGGTTATGCATATCACCCAAGATTTCTTGATAAGCTCCTACAAGGAATACACCTATATAATAAGACTCTTTCGCCTTAATGGAATGTACCGGCAAATCATGCGATACATTACGCGTAGACACGAAATTGGCAATCTTGCCATCTGAATCACACGTAATATCTTGTAAGGTAGCCGTACGGTCCGGACGTTCATCCAGACGCTGGATAGGCATAATCGGGAAAATCTGGTCTATCGCCCACGAATCCGGTAAAGACTGGAACAGAGAGAAGTTACAGAAATATTTATCTGCCAACAGTTTATCCACATTACGGAATTCATCAGGAGCGTGTTTCAAGCCGGATACAATATGATTGATTTCACGACAAACCGACCAATATAAACGCTCAATCTGTGCACGCGTCTTCAAATCAACAATACCATGGCTGAACAAATCCAGCGTTTCCTCACGAATCTGCTGTGCATCATGCCATGCTTCCAGCATCCTACTCTGGTTCAAGTTATCCCATATCTGATATAATTCCTGAACCAGTTCATGATCGTTAGGACTAACCTCAAAGTCTTCATCCATTTCTGGTAAAGAAGCCGTTTCGAGTACCTCAAAAATCAAGACAGAATGGTGTGCCGTCAATGAGCGTCCACTTTCAGTTATAATATTCGGATGTGGAATATTGTTCTTATTGCTGGCATCCACCATAATAGAAATTGAGTCGTTTACATATTCTTGAATGGAATAGTTTACGCTACTTTCACTATATGAAGAACGTGTTCCGTCATAATCAACACCCAGTCCGCCACCTATATCGACAAACTCCACCGGAAAGCCGAGCTGGTGCAACTGCACATAAAACTGAGAAGCCTCACGCAAGGCCGTCTTGATACGGCGAATCTTGGTTACCTGACTTCCAATATGGAAATGAATCAACTTAAGGCAATCTTTCAAATCTTTCTTTTCGATAAAGTCAAGCGCTTCGAGCAACTCGCTGGATGTCAACCCGAACTTACTTGCATCACCCCCACTTTCTTCCCATTTTCCACTTCCAGAAGAAGCCAGTTTAATGCGAATTCCTATATTAGGTCGTACATTCAACTGCTTGGCTATCTTGGCAATCAGACGGAGTTCATTCAGCTTTTCCACTACCAGGAAAATACGCTTACCCATTTTCTGCGCCAACAAAGCCAGTTCGATATAACTTTCATCCTTATATCCGTTACAAATGATCAGCGAATCAGAATCCGTATTAATGGCAATAACAGCATGCAATTCGGGCTTCGAACCAGCCTCCAGTCCCAGATTAAACTTCTTACCATGACTGATAATTTCTTCGACAACCGGTCGCATCTGATTCACCTTAATAGGATAAATAATAAAATTTTGAGCTTGATATCCATATTCCTCAGCAGCAATAGTGAAACAGTTGGATATCTTTTCGATACGGTTATCCAGAATATCAGGGAATCGGACAAGCATCGGAGCTGTGACATCCCTTAACTGAAGTTCGTCGACCAATTCTTTTAAGTCGACGGCCACACCGTCTTTACGCGGAGTTACTACTACATGACCTTTGTCATTAATACCAAAGTATGAAACACCCCACCCAGTAATGTTGTAGAGTTCTTCAGAATCTTCAATACGCCATTTTCTCATTTCACAACATAAAGTCTACGTTTATAATCTATTTATCTAATAATAATTTCAGTTGCGCTACTGATTCGCCAATTTGTTCATGGCTTTCCAGCCGTTCAGCATTAAACTTATATTTAGCTTGTTTATAGAAACACATACGTTTCTGCAAAGCTGTATTTATGACATCCATCAATTCTCCATCTGTTTTATCAGCCAACAACGGCCGCTTTGCCTTAGCTATTTTCAGACGGCGGAATAATACTTCAGGACAAACATCCAGAAAGACAGTATCACCTGCACGATTCATATAATCCATATTATCGAAAAAGCACGGTGTACCCCCTCCGGCTGCAATCACAACATTTTCAAACTCTCCAGCTTCATGCAGCATATTCCTTTCCACCTCACGGAAACCACTTTCCCCCCGCTCGGCAAACAAGTCCTGCACTGTCTTATGAAAACGTTCCTCGATATACCAGTCCAGATCAATAAACTGGAGTTGCATGGCCCGGGCAAACGCTTTTCCCAATGTCGTCTTACCCGATCCCATATAACCAATCAAAAAGATTCTCTTCATTATTTCTTTTTTACACCGCCACGCACTTTGCGAACCTCAGCTTTTTCCTTCTGCAATTCAATTACCTTGAAACAAGCATCCAGTGTCAAGTCGGCCGCTTCTACATTCTCAGGAATCTTATAATTCTTTTTCTGATATGCGATATACGGTCCATAACGTCCATTCAAAATCTGCATATCCGGATCGGCATCAAAAGTCTTGATAACTTTCTTGGCAGCTGCATCCTGTTTCTCACGAATCAACTTCTCTGCATCATCCAGTGTAACAGCCATCGGATCCATATTCTTAGGAATGGAAACGAATGTATTATTATAACGTATATACGGTCCGAAGCGTCCTGTACCAACGGTAACAACAGCTCCTTCCAACTCACCCAGTGTACGAGGAAGTTTAAACAAATCGAGAGCTTCCTCCAATGTTATAGTTTCCAGTGAATATTCTTTCTTCAACTGAGCAAAACGAGGCTTCTCCTCATCATCGGCAGTACCAATCTGAACAACCGGTCCATAACGTCCGATTTTCACCGAAACAGGTTTTCCGCTTACCGGGTCTACCCCCAGCATACGTTCACCCACCTTATGTTCCGACTTGGCAGCCATTGTATCTTCTACCAACGGGTGGAAACCATCATAGAAATGTTCCATCACATCCGTCCATTTCTTATCTCCTTCCGCAATCTCATCGAATTCCTTTTCCACGCTTGCCGTGAAATTATAATCCATAATTTGCGGGAAATATTCTTTCAGGAAGTCATTGACTACAATACCCACATCCGTAGGAATCAGCTTAGCCTTTTCGCTTCCCGTTATTTCAGTCTTGGTACTTTCTGTAATTTTATCATCCTTCAGCCGCAAAATTTCATAGCTGCGTTCCACTCCTTCACGATTACCCTTCTCAACATAACCTCGCTGCTGAATAGTAGAAATAGTAGGAGCATAGGTAGAAGGACGACCGATACCAAGTTCCTCCAACTTACGCACCAAGCTGGCTTCCGTATAGCGCGGAGGAGCCTGTGTAAAACGTTCCATGGCGATAATCTCCTTGCAATCGAGTGACTGTCCTACCTCCAAAGCCGGAAGCAGACGACTTTCATCCTCCTGTTCCATATCTTCATCGAACGACTCCTTATATACACGCAAGAAACCGTCGAAAATCACAACTTCTCCCACGGCTATAAACTTATCTTCATGTCCGCTTATCGCAATGGTGGCAGTCGTCTTTTCAAGTTCAGCATCAGCCATCTGTGAAGCCAATGTACGTTTCCATATCAAATCATACAAACGCTTTTCCTGAGAAGTTCCTTCTATTGTTTCGTTCGACATATACGTAGGACGAATAGCCTCGTGAGCTTCCTGCGCCCCCTTGGTTTTAGTCGTAAAATGACGTGTATGTACATACTTTTCCCCCATCAGTGAAAGAATTGTATCATGGCTCGTGCTTAAAGCCAGATCCGATAAATTCACAGAGTCAGTACGCATATAAGTAATCTGTCCGTTTTCGTACAACCGCTGTGCCAACATCATAGTTTGTGCTACCGTATAACCCAACTTACGTGCAGCCTCTTGCTGCAAGGTAGAAGTGGTAAACGGAGCAGCAGGCGATTTCTTTATCGGACGAGTAGTAATATCTTCTATTTTAAATCCGGCATTTTTACAACTCTCCAAAAATACCTTTGCTTCTTCCTTAGTTTTAAAACGCTTTCCTAAATCAGCCTTAATTTCAGCTCCCTTGTCATCGGTAAAAATAGCGGTAACTTTATAAGAAGCTTCACTTACAAACGCATGTACATCACGCTCACGTTCCACAATCAGACGTACAGCGACCGACTGTACACGTCCAGCCGACAAAGAAGGCTTGATTTTCTTCCACAATACCGGGGAGAGTTCAAAACCTACAATACGGTCAAGGACACGACGAGCCTGTTGTGCATTAACCAAATCAACATTAATGTCACGCGGATGCTCAATGGCTTTCAGAATAGCAGTCTTGGTAATTTCATGGAACACGATACGCTTTGTCTTTGCCGGATCCAGTTCCAGCACCTCAAACAAATGCCATGATATAGCTTCTCCCTCACGGTCCTCATCGGATGCGAGCCATACCATATCGGCTTTCTTCGCTTCCTTCTTCAATTCCGTAACCAGTTTCTTTTTATCTTCCGGCACTTCGTATATCGGAGCGAAGTGGTTCTTTATATCGATGCTGAACGCCTTCTGTTTCAAATCGCGAATATGTCCGTAACTTGAAAGTACTTTATATCCCTCTCCCAAGAACTTTTCAATGGTTTTTGCCTTAGCAGGGGACTCAACTATTACCAGATTATTTTGCATAACTTCTGTAATCCATTTAGTGATTTTGGGACAAATGTATGAAAAAACCTGAAGTACACCATATAATAAGGTGTGTTTTTCTAAAATTCTTCCTTTTTTAGATCATGAGGCCCATTAAATACGAAAAGGAGAATACATTTTACTCCAAACAATTTTTACAGCCTATCATAAAAAAAGCCTGTAACGGAAATAGGTCCGCTACAGGCTTTGCTCTGAGTATACTGTTATCAGAACCGGAAACTTATACCAGCCAAAGCATTAAATCCTTGAGAAAGATAACCTGACTGAGTAATATAATCGCGATTCAATACATTATCGAAACGGGCAAAAACATTCAGACAATTGAAAAATTCATAACCTGCCGAAAGTGACAGATTATTCATTGCATCAGCTCTCTCCAAATTACTTACTTTGACACGGCCCTCATAACGATAATCTGCCGAGATCCAAAATTCATTATACACTTTCGCACGTGCCGAAGCTTCCAGTACAAACTGAGGCTTCAGATAGAGAAGCGCCTCCGCCTCATCTTTTACATTCCAGCCATAATAAGTTCCGTTGACTGAAAAGTCGAAAATATCCTTATAGCCATAAGCTACTTTCGCACCTCCATAGCCAACCTTTGCCTTTTCCTGCAACAACAGAGAATAGCAATACGGAAAATGTTCCTCCAGAGCTCCTGGAATCAGAAAGATTTCATCCCTTGTAACACGATACCCTCCAAACAGTTGGAAGCCAAGTCCCGGTATTGGAGAAGCCTTGAATCCCGCCTGAATATCAGCCGGAGTATACGATGTGCGCATCTGGCTAATTTGTCCCCAATAAGGAGAAATCTCATTCAGTTGACGAAAATCGTTCAACTGAGTACCTCCCGTAGCATGCAAATAAACCACATATGTATCAGAAAAAGTATAATCAACCTTTACATCCGGAGCAGCCTTTATGCCACTGCCATTAGCCGACTGCCAATCGACATGCGCTCCCACGCGCAAGCGTACATCATCATTTTCCAACGTATAATAAGGATTCAGCTTCAGCAATGTATAGTCAGTTTGTTCCACATCGTGAATCAAATTATCCATACCCAATGCTATACCTACCCGCTGCTCCTCGTTCAAAGCTCCGGCAATAAATCCAACCGTATGGAATATATTTTCCGATCCATGTCGCATGTAAGGAATATCATACTTACGGCTAAAGCTACGCAAGCCTGTCTGTATAGAAAACTCTACAGGAAGCTGATCTTCTACAGAAGCCACCCCTACATATCCTTCGCCTAATGTATAATGCTGTCGGGTAGTTTCATACATATTCTGAATTTCTTTTGCTTTCCCCGGCATATAGTTGAATACCTGTGAAGTAAAAGCCCCTCCCAATGTAAGTGAAACCTTCTGGAAATCATGTTTGTAATCCAGTGCTACATCCGTACGGTAAAAGCGAGATTTCCAATCCCCCTCCTCGGGTAGTAAAGAAGAAATACTACCATACATACCATATAAGGAACCCATGAACTGCAAACGGTCACGACGGGAAATATCCCACAAATACGATGCTTTCAGGTCGGCATTGTTCCGGCTACCATAAGCTCCTCTGATATATCCTCGAGGAGCATCCGGCTGTTTCTGTTCACTGGTAATCGGAGCCATCGGCGAAAAATTCCATGTTGTGAGCGGACGCACCGAAGTTGCATAGTCAATATGCTGTTTTGCCACAGCAGGCTCCTCCACTTTTGGCAACACATTTACCTTAAAGGCATCCATCACTTCGGGATTATATTGATTCTCCACCACTACGGTACGGTTTAATGTAGAATCTTTTGCCTGCTCCTGTGCATAACCTTTTACTACAGGCAGCAGTGCAACTCCCATTATAATAGCAGATATATGTTTCATTGTTTACTTCCCTTATTTAGTTTAGCCAATCGAGTTTCTATCATGCCAGCAATGTCATCGTCTGCCTGATAGTTCTGCTGTAACGACAGCAGGTATTGTCTGGCATCCAAGTCACGTCCAAGTTTCATGTATACGTCCGACAACAACACGAAACTTCTTGCCAGCCAATAAGCATGCGGCGTACTGACTTCAATATAATCGAGTACTTCCTTTTCAGCCTTATCAGTCTGTCCGGTATTGAAATATAGCTGTGCAAGCAAATATTTAGCCTCCGCTCCATAGACATTACGAGTATCCTTCGACAAGAAGCTCAGGTCACTCATCGCTTCTTTCGACTGTCCTTCGGCAAGCAAAGCCTTTGCCCGATAATAATAAGCTTCATTTTTCAGTTCCGGAGTCAGCTTACTTTCAGCAATCAAGCCCGAAGCCATAGCCACAATTTCCTGATAATCCTTTATCATCCAGGCACTGCGCATTGCCCCCGTACGAGCCTGTACACGTTCTTCCTGCGAAACAGCCCGGTCTGCCATACGCTTATAAAGTCCTAAAGCCTTTTCATACTCTTTTCCTTTGTAAGCCATATCGGCACATATAGCCATTGCTTCGCCCGAGAATTTATTGTCAGGATATGCAACCACTTTATCCAAATGCGAAGCTGCACCTGTATAATTTTTCTCATTATAATCTATCAATCCTAAATAATAATGTGAATTTACGCTGAATGCTCCCTGCGGGAACGATTGCAGGTAACGAACAAAACTGGCCTTGGCCTCAGCAATATTGCCACGCATGTATACACGTTCGGCAGCCACATAGGTCAATGAATCACGTTCATTCACATCGAAATTAGCTCCACCCGGAATAGTAGAGGCAAATGCCATATAATCATCTACTCTGTTCAGGTCGATGTAGATTGACTTCAAGTCACGCTGGGCCAAACGAGCTTCTTCACTACCTGGATAAGTAGAGATTACTTTCTTATAAGCAGCTATCGCCTCATTATATTTATCATCCTGATAATACAACAAACCGATTTCATTGGCTGCGCGACGCGACAGCGGACTTTCCGGATAGCGCTGTACCAACAAAGAATAACGTTTGATAGCATTGGCATTATCTTCCATCTGTACAAAAGCACGTCCCTGTTCATAGAGTGCATCATCTATGTATTGAGATTCAGGGAATCCGGCAATCAGACGGTTCAGCAAATCAATCTTCTTTCCATATTCGCGCTGTAAGCCCTTAATGATACTTTGCTGGAACAGCGAATAGTCCGACAACGACATGGAATAACCGGATGCCTGAACATACTGCGCATCGGCCGCATCAAACCGTCGTGCATAGAAATTGCAGTCACCCATTCGGTTATAGACATCAGCCACAACATCATTCTCCAGACGGATACCCGACTCGGAACAGCGTATAAACCAAGTCAATGCCTTGTCATACTGCTTTTGCTTGAATGCGGTATAACCTAAGTTATACAAAGCCAGTCCATACTCCGTACTACGCCGGTCGGGAGCAAATTCCAAGAATTGACGATAGTCGGATGCCGCAGCATTATATTGCTCCAAACGATATTTCGATTCACCTCTCCAATAATAAGCATCTGCCTGAGTCTGCTGATTATAGCGTCCTAATTGAAGGGACTGGGAAAAATAGTCAATGGCATTTTCAAAAGCAGCCTGTGCAAAAGCTTGTGTTCCCAGACGGAACAATAATTTCTGCTTAGCTTCCAAAATACGATTTCCCGGATGACTGATCTTAGCTATCGAATTCAGTGCAGCCGTATAACTGCGTGTATTCATATAAACCTCAATCAAGTAGTCGTTGACCTTTTCTGTATATGCCGAATTAGGAAACTCATTCAAGAAACGTTCGAACACAGTGACCAACTCGGCAAAAGGAGAATAAGACGTTTCGTGTATGCACAGAGCATAATTATAAAAAGCCTGTTCCTTAATACCCCGATCGTAGTTCATGGCCGAAGCCTGCTCGAAAGCCATACGTGCACGGTTTCTCTCCTTCAACTGCAAATAAGCGAGTCCCATATGTAAATACGCATTCTGGCTCAATGCATCTTGCCGTGTAGTAGCCTCCCCCAGCATAGCAGCAGCTTCCGAATACACTCCGGTATTAAAATAACTCATACCCAGCTTATACAATGCATTACGATCTGCACTGGTTTCGGTTTCATTACGATAAGCCGACAGGTAACTGATAGCGCCAGCATATTGTTTCAATCCGTAACATGCCTCGCCGCAAATACGTTTCATCTCCACCGCCTTCTCCTGACGAGGATATGCTTCCAGATAAGTAGAAGCAATCTGCCGTGCTTGCTGATAATTACCCCCAATCAAATAAATGTCGGCAATATAATAAGGTGCCAGTGCTGCATACTTTGGAGTAGCCCCTGCTTCACGAAATCCCTGCAAAGCCTTATTGTACTGTTTCTGTACATAGTCGATATATGCAAGATAATAAACAGCATCTATGCGATATTCGCTACTGACTTCTTTCAGAATATTAAGCCATACAGAAGCCTCGTCCAAATTTCCCATTTTCAAGTAAGCCGTTCCCATACGCAAAGTACAGGCATCACGCTCCTCGTCAGCAAGCAAGTCGAACAGACAAGCCTTAAATGTAGCAATCGCTTCCGGATATTTTCCCTGAAAGAAATAAGCTGAAGCAATGAGCGACTGTACCCGGTTCGTATAACGCGAATCAGGATATTGCTCCAGATAACGCTCCAACTGCTGAATACAGTCGGGAGATTTCAGCTCATACGACGTACATGCAAGCATATAAGCGGCCTCATCGGCCAGTGAAGCTTGCGGTTTCTGTTGTACATAGCGAGACAACGTTTGCCACGCCGCCGCATAGTCACGACGAAGAAATAACTCCTTGCCGTCGTCAAACAGGCGGCGAGAGTCTGTCAGTGGCTCAACCTGCTGTGCCATCGCCATGAACGGCAACACACACATGGCTCCTGCCACCCATACATGTTTCTTGTTCTTCATATCTATATCTTGATAGAATATTATTGTTCTTATTTATTTTTATGCTCTTTCAGGAAACGAGCAACGCCCTTACGTACGGAATCAAGTCCGAATTCTTCCGGATTTATCTGATCCAAAGGCATCCAGAACGAGTCGGCCACATCATCCATTGCCATCAACCGGCTGTCGTCTGCTACCCGGCAAAGGAAAAACAAATCGAGGGTATGTACTAAAAATCCCGAATACAAATAAGTATTGGGAAGAGAAAACAGGTAAGTAGCCTGTACCACTTGTAGTCCGGTTTCCTCACGTACTTCACGAGCAACTCCTTCCTCTCCGGTTTCTGCCATGTCAATAAAACCACCTGAAAGGTCGAGTGTTCCCTTTGCAGGATCCTTGCCTCGACGGCAGACCAAAAGTTCATTTTTACCATTCAAAATAAAAGCTACTGTAGCAGCACTCGAATTAAAATAATAAGTAAAGCCGCAGTCAGCACACTTTTTTGCTTTCTCGTTCCGTATTTCGAAATGAGAAGATCCGCACTTGGGACAATATTTAAACAAATCCAGCGGGTGCATGTTTTAAAAGATTTATAAAATTTAACTCCACAAAGATAGAAGAAATGAGAACATGACGGGGAAAGTTAACACAAAAAAACACGACTACAAGGCTCATTTCGAGAAGGATTTCCAAACATTGCCCCAAAGAAGAACGTCCGTCCGGAAAAACTATCTATCTTTGCCCTGCCAATTACGATATAAAAATAGAGCAGGATATGTTAGAACGAGATTACATTATGCGATTAATCAGACAGTTTTTCGAAGCATTGGAAAAACTGAAAGAAGAGAAAGCCACCAAGCCGGTAGAAACATTACGGATAGATATCCACAGTATGTATCGTGCCTATTTCCGTCAACCTGAAAGTTTCTTCTACGAACAAGATGCTGAATACATACTTTCTTATCTACAAACAGAATTTCCGGAGAAAGAATTCCTGCATCGCATAGAAATGCTTTCCGACTTGCTATGTTACGACGCCTCTATCCAGCAGTCGCCTCAAGAAAGAAAAATCTTATACCAGAAAGCATTGTTTCTGATGAACTATCTGGATTCACACAGTGATACATTTTCCTTCGAAAGAAGACGAAAAATAGCAGAAATCGAAGAACTTATATACCAATAGCTACTATTTTTTGTTCTTTTTAGTAAAAAAATTATGTTTTTCGTCGGTTTCTATAAGACTTATAAAAAAGTTTTTCTATATTTGCTTACAAAATGATAATATAGATTGCTTATTATGGAAAAAATTGATAACCTAGACAAACAGATTCTGGAAATTATTTCTCAGAATGCTCGTATTCCGTTTAAAGACGTTGCCGCCGATTGCGGAGTTTCGCGCGCAGCCATCCACCAACGTGTACAGCGACTGATAGACTTAGGGGTCATTATAGGCTCAGGCTACCATGTAAATCCCAAGAGCTTAGGATACAGCACTTGCACCTATGTGGGAATTAAACTGGAAAAAGGTTCTATGTACAAAAGTGTAGTAGCAGAGCTGGAAAAGATTCCTGAAATCGTAGAATGCCACTTTACAACAGGACCGTACACAATGTTGACTAAACTATATTCTACAGACAACGAGCACCTGATGGAATTACTGAACTCAAAAATACAGGAAATACCGGGTGTAACTGCAACGGAAACATTGATTTCACTGGAGCAGAGTATCAAAAAAGAAATTCCTATCCGCAAATAATTAAGAGATGGAATGGCTTTCAACTCTCCACTTTGAAGGAATCGTGATAGGTATATGCACATTCCTGATTATAGGATTATTTCATCCGGTTGTGGTTAAAGCCGAATATTATTGGGGAACGCGTTGCTGGTGGTGGTTTCTGCTACTGGGCATTGCGGGAATCATTGGTTCACTACTCGTCAGCGACCTGTTGATTTCTACTCTATTGGGCGTATTCTCCTTTTCTTCTTTTTGGACAATTAAAGAAGTATTCGAACAACGTGAGCGGGTTCTGAAAGGATGGTTCCCAATGAATCCTAAGCGCAAACACGAATACGAATCTTGACGGGAGAGCAATCCCTCAACGATAGCAGTCCCTTCACACCGCTTCCATCGGCCTGACCTGATATTTTAATCAGTCAAGACCGGTGGAAGCGGTGTTTTCTATAAACTTTCAGGGATTATACTCCTGCAATGGCAACTCTCCTCTCAAGGCTCCCAGCGCATTCATGGCAAGTGCTCCCATTTCATCCTCTCCCGGAATGACAACAATACGCGCGATACCTTCCAGCCACTCGCGCAGCAAGGACACACAATACTTATTATTGGCAATTCCCCCCGTCAGAATGACGGCATCTGTCTGCCCGTGTAAAGCGACATGCATGGCTCCTACCTGCTTGGCAACCGTATAAATCATGGCTTCCAGCACCAGTTTATGTTTCTTATCGCCTGCGTGTGCCCACCGGACAATAGTTGGAACATCCGTTGTACCTAAATGGGCCAGTAAACCTCCCCTGCCATTCAGCATCTTACGTATCTCCTGATAAGTATATTTTCCGCTGAAGCACAAATCGACGAGCTGCCGTGCCGGAATAGTACCCGCACGTTCCGGACTGAACGGTCCCTCACCGTTCAATGCATTGTTCACGTCGATAACCTTACCATGATGATGCGCACTGACCGAAATGCCTCCACCCAAATGAACGACAATCAGGTCGAGTTCTTCATATTTCCGGCCTATCCGTGCCGCATAATTACGGGAAACTGCCCTGCTGTTCAGCGCATGGAAGATAGAGATACGAGGAATCTCCGGAATACCGGTCAGACGTGCCACGTCACAAAGCTCGTCGGTGACAACCGGATCGGCAATGAAAGCCGGACATCCAGCCGAAGCAGCCAGTTCGTCGGCTATCAAGGCAGCCAGGTTCGACGCATGTTCCATATCCGCATGCCACAAATCATGCTTGATGCGTTCATTGATCCGATATACTCCTCCCGGTGTAGGTTTGAGCAGCCCGCCACGTGCAATGATGGCATCGAAGCATAAGGGAATTCCCGCCTTCTGTAAAGCCTCCGTCACATGCCGGCGACGATATTCATACTGTTCATTGATATGATGAAACTCCGACAAATCTTTAGCAGAGTGAAACACACTTTCTCTCCACACCTGCTTGTCATCTTCGTACACGGCCAGCTTGGTAGAGGTTGAGCCGGGATTTATAACAAGTATTTTCATATAAGGTCAATATTAATCGTTTTGAGAACCAGCCAGACACGCCAGTGCAAGGCTATAAAACTTAGAGTTTCCCGAATCGCTGCGCGAAGGAACGACCACCGGGGCAACGGTACCTGTAAGCATGCCGGCCATGTTCGCATCACCAAACAGCGAAAGGGTTTTATAAAATGTATTGCCAGATTCAATATTCGGGAAAATCATGATATCCGCATTTCCGATAACCGGCGAACTCAGTCCCTTTATCTCCCCGCTATGGCGGTCGCAGGCTGTCTTGGCATCCATGGGGCCGTCGATGAAAGCAGTACCAAATTTCCCAAGTCTGGCCTCTTCTTTCAGTTGTACATAATCCAGCGTATGAGGAAACTTTTCGTTTACTTTTTCCGAACAATGTATCAGCGCCACCCGAGGCTCTTCGTTGCCCAACTTACGGCACAAGGCGATATCATTGGCTATCATCGCCCGAAACTGCGCCAAACCGGGACGAGGAATGACGGCAGCATCCGAAAACAACAGCAGTTTATGATAAAGAGGTATCTGTGCTATAGCTACATGACTTAAAATACCTCCTGGAGGCAACAGACCTTTTTCTTTTTTCAGCACAGCACGCAGCAGGTTGTCGGTATTAATAAGCCCCTTCATCAGGATGTCGGCCTCACCGGTTCGCACCAGTTCCACAGCAAGAGCAGCCGCTTCATCGGGGGTGGAAGTAATATATATACGGACAAAATCGGGAGAAGCTGCATGCAGGCTATGTGCCACTTCAGCATGCGCCTCATCGGTGACCAGAAGATATTCTGCTATTTCTTCACGCAGACTACGAATGATAACGTATTCCGTATGGGGGTCATTGGGACATACTACTGCAACTCGCCGGCGGATGCCAAGCGAACGCAAATTATTCACCAACTGGGTAAGGGTTCGAATCAATTCCATACCATTAGATTTTTAGCAAATATGAAAAATAAATCTGAATTTATCTCTATATTTGTTCGGTTTCTACGAAATATTAACTTATGAAAACGTTTCAAACATTTGACATCGAAGCGGACTACAAGGTACTCCACAGCCGATTTCCAAATCATAAAGATGCACCGGTCATCGGAATTACCGGTAATTTCAGTGACGGAAACTTAACGCTTGCCCCTGGATATTATACTTCCATTCTGAAAGCAGGAGGTGTTCCGTTCATCATTCCTCCTTTCGAAAATACTGACATTCTGATAAGCTTACTCGACAGTCTCGACGGACTTCTTCTGACAGGAGGAGGAGATATAAATCCGCTGTTCTTGCACGAAGAGCCAGTAAAAGAATTACACAGCATAAACCCTTACCGCGACCGTCAGGAACTACTTCTTACCCGACTTGCAGCTAACCGCCAGATTCCGATATTAGGTATTTGCCGGGGTATGCAGATCATGAACGTAGCACTTGGGGGAAGCATCTATCAGGATATTCACGTACAAATGGAAGGTACGCGCATCAAGCACAGTCAGGATATGGACCGTGCCTTCGCATCCCACACCATACAGATAGAAGACGACAGCCTGCTGGCACGAATCATGAAGACAACCTCTCTGCCAGTCAACTCGTTCCACCATCAGGCAGTAAACGAAGCGGCTCCGGGATTCCGTATTTCGGCCCGCGCCACCGACAACGTGGCAGAGGCAATAGAAAGTACAGAATATAAGTCGATGCTGGGTGTACAATGGCATCCCGAATGCTTTATCCTGAACGATGATGAATACATGATGCCGCTCTTCGAATGGCTGTTGCAGGAGGCTACTTCTTTCCGCCAGGCAAAACGGATGCACCACCGCATACTTACGCTGGACACGCACTGCGACACACCGATGTTTTTCGGGCAAAACATCAACTTTGCCACACGCGACCCTAAAATAAAGGTCGACTTACACAAGATGACCGAAGGACGTCAGGACGCAACCATCATGGTGGCTTATCTGGCACAAAAGGAACGTACCGACGAAGCCTTACTGGCTGCGACAGCCAAAGCCGACCAGTTGCTGAATGAAATAGAGCGTATGGTTGCCATGAACTGCACGGCGGTAGATATTGCTTACACACCCGCCGACCTCTATCGCTTGAAACGGGAAGGTAAAAAAGCTATCATGCTGGGAATAGAAAACGGATATGCCATCGGAAAAGATTTGACGAATGTAGAGCGCTTCCGCAAGCGCGGAGTAGTATACATGACACTTTGCCACAACGGTAACAACGATATCTGCGGATCGGCACGATACAATGATGAAAAGATCGGTGTCACACCTTTCGGCAAACAAGTTATCCGTGAAATGAACCGTACCGGTATGATGGTCGACTTGTCGCATGCAGGTGAACAGACCTTCTACGATACGCTGGAGATAAGCAGCCAGCCGGTTGTCTGCTCCCATTCTTCCTGCCGCGCACTGTGCGACCATCCGCGCAACCTGACCGACGACCAACTGAAAGCCATCGCCCGCAAGGGAGGAGTCGTACAGGTTTGTCTGTACGGCGGTTTTCTTCGCTCGGACGCACCGGCAACTATCTGCGATGCCATCGAGCACCTGCATCACATGGTCAACATCATGGGAATAGAACATGTGGGTATCGGAACCGATTTCGACGGCGACGGAGGTATCATCGGCTGCAACGATTCTTCGGAACTGATCAATCTGACACGCCGGTTACTTTATGAACGCTACAGCGAAGCCGACCTCCGCCTGATATGGGGAGGAAATTTCCTGAGAGTAATGGAAGAGGTACAAAAATAGCTACATCTTACGTTTATAGAGATGTCCCGACGTTTTCGGATACTCCAAACTTTCTTTCCGAAAAAACGTCGGGACATTTTTTTATTTTTTGTACAAAAACTTCGAAAATTTGTACAAATTTTAGTTCTCTCCCAGCGAAGAAAAATCTCCATCCTCCCGAAAAAAAAATTCATCATACGGTACATTTTTTCATCAACTTGCGTTAGTAAAGAGAAAAAGCAATAAGCTATCTATGGAAACGATGAAAAACATCTTTTTTACTACCTGCCTGTTTCTGCTTTGTGCCTGTGGAGAATACCAGTTGGAACAAGAAGAAAACGGAACAACCGGAGAAACCGAAAGCGAAGTTACGTATACCTTGCAATTGAATATCGGCAGTCAAGACAACGCTAAAATAAATTATCCGCTGTCGCTCTATATGTTCGACGACAAAAACAACTGCATTTCGCAGGAAAGCATCTCCGAAGAAACCAGTGAATACAGCGCGTCGATGCCGAAAGGGAAATACACACTTGTATTATTGTCGGGACTGACGGACGACAACTATTCCTATCCCCTCGAAATCATTCCCGACAGTTACATCACGCTGAACAATAATAACCGGTCGGATAAACCGTTACAAATGGGAAAGGCCAGTATCAATCTGACTCAATCTACCCGAATTTCTGTAACTTTGTCGTATGTGGTAGCTTCGCTTACGTTTACACTTTACGGAATCCCCGACAATGCTGTCACGACAGAGGTCAATGTATCTCCGGTCAGTTCAGGCATCTCATTCAATGGAGATAACAAGAACGACAAACGCCAATGTACCGTTTCATGCCGGAAAGAAGGCAACCGCTGGATAAGCGATGCGGTATATATCTTCCCGAACGAGAGTTCACAGACGCACCTCTCGATAAACATAGAGCTGCCCGACAGCAATGAAACTTACGGCTATACGTATCAAGCCAATCTGAAAGCAGGATATCCCTATCATTTTACCGGATATTATAAAGGAGGCGTATCGCTCGACGGAGAATTTCAGGCTGAAGGCTGGCAACCGGAAGTAGATTGTGAATTCGGATTTGATGAAATTCTTCCCGACGAAGGCGGAGATGATCATACAGACGGTGGAACAGGAGGCAACGGTTCGGGCAATACCGACGATACGGAAACACCAGATGATACAGAAGAAACCGATACATTCATCGTCCCAGAGCTACCAGATGCCGATACGATATGGGGGTATTTTTATGTCTGGCAGGTCACATCACTGTCGGCTACCGAAAGCAAGGCTATCCTTATTGCACCCGACCAATGGTATACACTGGCAGCAGATGCTCCCGGACTGCTGGAGGCCTATGAAAAAGACGATATCAGTGGATGGAGAATGTTTACAACAGAGGAGGCGACAGCTTTCCGAACTCAATTTCAGGGGACGGTAAATGAACTGAATAAATTCATCTCCGAATACGGATTCGACTGGTTTAAATATTCCGACGGAGCGCGTTACCTCTGCAACAACGGACAATCGACTTTCAGTCTGGCAAACAACCGCATTCTCGATGCCGGGAAGACTGTCGATTATTACTTGCGTCCTATAAAAACCGTACGGTTCAAATTAAAATAAGGCAACCTTTTCTTATATAAAAAAGGTGCAGAGTAAAACAAGGCATTCCTGCCCCTGCTCTCTCTGCACCAACTTGCTATCTACTAAATAATATGTTGCTTTTCCAATTCTTCCGCTACGTTTTCCAGCTCGGCATACCATGCTTCGCCAAATTTACGTATCAAAGGCTCCTTCAAGAACTTGTAAACGGGGACATTCTCTTTCTTGCCTAACAAAACGGCTGCCTTACAAACATCCCACCGATGGTAGTTTACTGCCTTATAAGGCCCGTAGTCGCCTACACGTATAGGATATAAATGGCACGATATCGGCTTATAGAAATTACAACGTCCTTCCCGGTAGGCTTTTTCGATTGCGCAGTAACAATATCCCTTTTCATCGTAACACGTAAATACGCAGTCCTTTCCGTTTACGATAGAAGTAACCAGATCACCATCCGAATCGGTATAAACCACTCCTTGTTTATCGATAATCTCACGCGCCTCGGGTGAGAGATCGTCCCATACTACGGGTAATACCTCTTCCAGTTTCTCTACTTCTTCCAATTCTACCGGTGCACCTGCATCACCTTCTATGCAACATTCCCCTTTACAGGCATCGAGGTTACACAGAAATTTCTCGCGGAAAACATCCAGGCTGACTATCACATCGTCTATCTGTACCATTTCGTTATAGTATACCTTTTTATATTATACCGCAAAAATACAAAAAAGTATGGCACAGCAGCCACACAATATACCTAAAAGTAGGTATTACCTGCATAATAAGAGCGTAGTACTTTGTGCTGTAATAGAAAGTGAAGGAATGCAAACTTGCCATTTCCCCGATTTTATATCGGACTCACATTGTTTGTCACTTTAGGTTTTGATTGCTTCCTATGACCGGCTATTACCTATCAGATACTCATAGACATCGTTTGCCTCTTTTTCTTTCAAACTTCTTACCACAAAGGAAGTTCCATTAGTAGAAACAATCAAATTCACACGATGAAAGAAAGGAGTAAACAGAGTTTGTCTTAGGCAGACCACTTCCACATTGGCGTATTTAATGTAGTTCCTGACATCGGCCAACTTACCGTTATGTATTTCAACATAATCATCTTTCAATGTGATACTACTCCGGCGAGCTGCCCAAACTCCCTTTACCAAAGATATAAGCATATACGCAACAGGTATTGCCAGCCACGGATATAATTTGCAATAACATAGTACGGCACAAACAATCAGTGCAACAGGAATATCAAACCGCACGGTATAACCAATCATTCCTTTCCCTGATTTCGCCGACAGAATCGTTTGCGAAGAAGCATAATCCTTACCCAGCCACCAGTTCAGGAAATGCCCGGAGAAATTCGAGCCGTATATCTTTACATCGCTCTCATCCTTTTTTTCAGTAGCATTGAATGCCTGTTTCAACATGACAGTACAGCATCCCAGATATTTCTCTATAATATTTTGTTTTACATAAACCGTGCACACCTTATCGTACGAAAAGCGACTGCTGAACCGTGTAAACAAGCCACTCTCGAAAAAGAGCTGGGCCTTATCCATATGTATCTCCATGTTATAATACCGCATAAATACTTTCACGATCCATAATACCATTACAATAACATACAATATAAGAAGAAGCATAACAAACACCGTGACCGAGAGGGAAGTATAATCGGCATGTTCACTGACATAATCGATGAAGAGATTCAAGATTCTATCGCTTGCCGAGAGTATTTTATCGTAGAAAGTAAACAGAATACCCAACAGCACAACCATTCCCTTAAAATGGTTCTGACAAAAGGCTCCTTTTATCAGATTCAGATTACTCAGTTTCAGAATACATTTATCATTGACAGACTTCGATTCCTTGGTCATCACATTCTCTTCTACCGATTGCTTATCTTCCTCCGGCACCTGTTCCTGTTGCTCAATCTTTTCGAGCAACATATTCCAGTCTTTATAATCCAGAATCAGTTCTACTTCCGCTGTTTTCGAAGCAAGCGTATCGAATGAAACTCCTTTCATATCAAACAACCGATACATAAAGCCCCGTCGGGTTCTCAACGACTGTACCTTATGCAAGGGTATGGTTGTTTCATTTTTAAATAATCCATAGATAAAAATCAGATTTCCGTTCTTAATATAATATTTCTTGTAATAATAACTGATAAAAGCCACGACTGTTGCAAGCAGCAGATACCCAACAGATACATACAACAGTGCTTCCATTGTTTCCATGAAGGAACGATGTTTTTCAGGATCGAACACATAAAGAAGCATCAGAATAAGAAACAGACTGATATAACGGCGCAACTCCTTTACAAAAAATATGGCATAGGCGCTCTTGCTCATTCTGCGTGGCGCAGAGAAATCACCGGATCTTTCCATGTTGTATGTACTCCATTATAATTGTTTTCATTTCGTTTGCTCTTGCTTCTGTCAGTCCCGGAATAACCGTTTCTGCCTTAAACTGTGCGCCGTTTACGATAGCAATCGAATACAAACCGAATAGCTTACTGACAGGATTCTGCCGTATACTCACTTGTTGTACCTTACCCAAAGGAATCGTTACGACAGAAGGGAAAAAGAGTCCGGACCGGTAGGTGATGTCATGCTCACGAAAAGCAAATCCTTTATAGGCATACGCTTTAGGAAGAAGCATCAAATTGATAACAGCAGTACAAAGCAACAGACATTCCACACCCCCAACAATGAAAATGCGATAAGGAAGTTCTTCCGCAAAAAGGAAGAACAGGGAAAAAAGCATAAGGCATATATAAGTCAATACAGTTCCTACAACCTGTACTCTAATGTATTTCTTTTCCAAAGGTTCGTATGTGAGATTTTCCACTCTATGGATATGCTCAAAATCCAATTGCCGGTTCGTCATAAGTATATTTCATAAGTTCGATTCAAGATGAGTTAACCGACTGCCAACTACAGCTGTCAAGGTAGCCAATTAATAACACCAGACATAACAAGTAAAAGGACAGTCATTACCCTCAGAGCCTAAAATTACAGAATTTTATCATATAACAAAAAATTATTGCAAGGAGTTTACCGATACACAGAGAAGCAATAATACGAAGAAATGTCCGAGAGTCCGATTCGGAGAAAACGGGAAGCAAGCTGTTTCAATCAAAAAAGGGGAATAGCCTGTCGGGCTATTCCCCTTTTGATATAAAGAATATAAAGGAACTTATCAATTACTTAATCAAGTCTTTACCAGTCATTTCAGCAGGCTGAGCCATACCCATGATGTGCAAGATAGAAGGAGCAACATCGGCCAATACACCGTTTTCCACCTTTGCGTTCTTGTTTGCTGTTACATAAACAAACGGAACCGGATTCAAAGAGTGAGCTGTATTCGGAGTGCCGTCCTCATTCAATGCATGATCTGCATTACCATGATCGGCAATGATGATGACTTCATAGTCATTAGCCTTGGCAGCTTCTACAGTATCTCTTACACAGTCGTCGATAGCCTTCACAGCTTTTTCGATAGCTTCGTAGATTCCAGTATGTCCAACCATATCACCGTTAGCATAATTTACTACGATGAAATCGTATTTCTTGGTATTGATAGCCTCAACCAGTTTATCTTTTACTTCGTAAGCACTCATTTCAGGCTTCAAGTCGTAAGTAGCAACTTTCGGACTCGGAACCAGGATACGATCTTCGTTATCGTACGGAGTTTCACGACCACCATTGAAGAAGAAAGTAACGTGAGCATATTTTTCTGTTTCAGCGATATGCAACTGAGTCTTTCCGTTGGCAGCCAAGTATTCGCCCAATGTATTCTGTACATTTTCCTTGTCGAACAAGATGTGAACGCCCTTGAATGAAGCATCGTACGGAGTCATACAGTAATACTGCAATCCCGGAATAGTCTTCATGCCTTCTTCCGGCATATCCTGCTGAGTCAGCACGATAGTCAATTCCTTGGCACGGTCGTTACGGTAGTTGAAGAAGATAACTACATCACCTTCCTTGATAGTACCATCGAAGTTAGCGTTTACGATAGGTTTGATAAATTCATCGGTTACACCTTCATCGTAAGATTCCTGCATAGCCTGAACCATATCGATAGCCTTCTTACCCACACCGTTTACCAGCAAATCGTAAGCTTCTTTTACACGAGCCCAACGTTTGTCACGGTCCATTGCGTAGAAACGTCCGATGATAGAAGCAATCTTACCTTCAGACTGTGCACAGTGAGCAGTAAGCTGTTCGATAAAGCCCTTGCCACTCTTCGGGTCTGTATCACGGCCATCCATGAAACAATGAATAAATGTATTTTCCAGTCCGTATTCTTTAGCGATGTCGCACAACTTGAACAGGTGATCCAGTGAAGAGTGTACGCCACCGTTTGAAGTCAATCCCATGAAATGGATATTCTTTCCATGTTCCTTAGCGTAAGAGAAAGCAGAAACGATTTCTTTATTCTGCATGATGCTACCGTCGGCACAAGCACGGTTGATCTTCACCAAGTCCTGATAAACGATACGTCCGGCACCGATATTCAGGTGACCTACTTCAGAGTTACCCATCTGACCGTTAGGCAAACCTACGTTTTCGCCGCTGGCCTGCAACTGTGAGTGCGGATATTCTGCCAGCAAACTGTCCCAGTACGGAGTAGGAGTATTAAAGATCACATCATCTTTCTTGTGGTCGCCACATCCCCAACCATCAAGAATCATTAAAAGAGCTTTCTTAGCCATAATATTATTTTGTTTAAAAGTTGATATATCAAGTGCATGCTTTACAACATGCAAAAGTACAAAATATCCCTCGTATTAAGAATAAGTTTTCACTCTTTTTATGTATCGCAGCAACCGGATAATGAACTCTTACAGACAGGACTGCCGGAAAAAACAATCCCCCTTTCTATCTTCACGCAGACTGAAAGGGGGAATAATCAAAATAAAAAACAGGTATTTCTACAATTCTACTTCCTGTGTAAAAATTTCGCCAAACCTATTCTTAACCTCAACCCTTATTTTCTTTGCCTGTTTGGAAGGGCATGCACGGAACAAATGGCGGGTATGATAACCGGTACGCTTACCATTTTCCATGTTCAGATAATCCTGATCTTCATCATCGAACTGTTGCATGGCACCTTTCAGCACACCGTCTTCGTACCAGTTTACAGTGTATGCTATATCCCAATCCCAGATATTGGCTACAACATATTGTTTCTGAGTTTCAAATTCCCCCGGTTTGTAAAGACGGAACTGATAATCTGCCGGACGCCCTGTTGCCTTATAGCGCCATTTTACATCATCCCCTTTTACGGTTACTACCAAGTATCCGTTAGGAGCACCGCAACGGTTTACGTCACCTGCCCACCAGGCTCCGCAAGCTGCTCCTATATTATGCTCATATATGGCTGCTGCGGGTAGCGTATTTTCATAGAAATGTGTATGGCCGGAGAATATATGAACCTTATAAGGTCGTAAGATACGGAACAAAGCATTGGCATTGCGTACATTATCTCCACCTTCGACTGTCGTATTCGCCACCGGAGCATGAAGATTCAAAAAGACAGTAGTTCCTTCGGGGACATAACTTAAATCTTTTTTCAACCATTCAAGTTGTTCTTCAGTAAAGCGTTCTGTATACTTCTTACCACCTTCATAATCGATATCTTTCATAGCAATAACATGCACCTTCCCTACATTGAAAGAGTAGTCCGTAGGACCGAACATTTCATAATAGTTCTTCTCTCCGTATCCTTTCGCAGGTTCTGCCGTACGTTCCATATCGGCATACTGCAAGTTAAAGTCATGGTTTCCCATTACCTGAAACATGGTCAGTCCCAGATTCGAGATGGTAGTCCGATAAGGCTTATATAAATTCATGGCATCCCATACCAAATCCCCCAGTTGCATACCAATCGTTTCGGAAACATTCAGCGAATCAACTGTATGAACCAAATCGGGAACTGTTTCTGTGCGGAAACGTTCCAATTGCTTTTCTGTTTTAGCCTGAGGATCAGATATCGGAATAAAGACAAACTCGTCTGTTTCCTTTTCTCGCTTTTGAAGAATAAAATCGCACTGATTCTCTGTTTTTCCTGCATCCTGATAACGATAGAAGCCATCAGCTATTCCATTCTTTTCAGGAAGTACATAGTCGGCCGGAGTCGAAATATATACCATCGGCTGACGAAGCGGATCGGTATCCAGCAAATACATTCCCAAGCTATCGGTTATCGTCATATTCTTTCCATCCGTTACAACGACTCCCTTTATAGGATTGCCCTGCATATCTTTAACTGTTCCTTTTACCACAGCCTGATTTCCGGCGGCCTGTATTGTCATCTGACAAAGCAAAGCAGTCAGGAATAGCCATTGCCTGTACATTTTTCTCATATATATTATATTGGTTTATTTTTTCGGGGCAAAATAACAGAAACAGTTTTAAGAATATGCGACAGAGCCTTTAATATAGAGCGACAATTCTGTTTCAGCTTTATTACATAGCCTTATAAATATGAACAGCCTGTTAATAACTTCGAAGTTATTAACAGGCTGTTCATATTTATGGAGCAAAAACTACAAAATTCTTTTAAAAATCGAATGAAAGTTGTCCGTCTCCCAGTAAATTAAACGACATCCGGTGATAAGGAGTCGTGCCATAATGAGCGATTGCCTCCCGATGCTTCTTGGTCGGATAGCCCTTATTCTTCTGCCAGTCATACTGAGGATATTCTTCGGCAAGCCGATTCATATAATCATCACGATAAGTTTTGGCCAAAATAGAGGCGGCAGCAATCGACAAATATTTGCCATCTCCTTTTACAACCGTAGTATGCGGAAGATCCTGATACTTGTTGAACCGGTTTCCGTCAATCAACAAATGTTGCGGACGTACCTTCAACTGATCTATTGCACGGTGCATAGCCAGAAAAGAAGCATTCAGAATATTTATTTTGTCGATTTCCTGTGGCGTAACAACCCCTACAGCCCATGCTATTGCATCCCGCTCTATCACTTCACGCAATGCATAACGCTGATGTTCCGTCAACTGTTTAGAATCATTCAACTGCTGGTTTTCATAATCGGAAGGCAAGATTACCGCTGCTGCATATACAGCTCCTGCCAGACAACCTCGTCCAGCTTCATCACATCCGGCTTCAATCAGGTCTTTATGCAAATAAGGCAATAACATATACGTCGTTTTAAATTCGGGGTGCAAAGGTACGGTTTTTTTAAGAAATTGACTCAACCCTTGTCTGCGAGTTATCAATAAGTTATCCACCATATCAAAGAAATTTGTTTCCAACAACCGTTTTCCTTAATTTTGTAGCCAGATATAAAAGAAGACGCATGTTTACAGTAATCGGATGTATGCTGGGAGGTATGACCATTGGCTTTCTATTTCGCAAATGGAAATTTTCGTGGATAAGCAAAATAATAACGTTGTTTATCTGGGGACTATTATTCCTGCTGGGACTGGAAGTGGGGGGCAACAGCCAAATAATGGAAGGACTTGCTACGCTTGGTGCCGAAGCTTTTATCATCACGCTGGCATGTGTACTGGGCAGTTGCATCTTTGCGTGGGGGTTGTGGTATTTGCTATATAAAAGGAAAGGAAGCAAAGAATGAAAGGAAGTATAATTATCGTGGGTTTCTTTATCGTCGGCACACTATGTGGTCTGTTCCACCTTGTTCCGCTCGACATTACACAAAGCAATATCAGCTTCTACGTATTATGCGCCCTGATGTTCAGTGTAGGACTTAGTATCGGAAACGATCCGCAAACATTGAGAAATTTCCGTTCACTTAACCCAAGACTGATATTTCTACCTCTTGCAACCATACTTGGAACCTTATCGGCTGCTGCACTAGTCAGCCTCATCCTGCCACACCGAAGTGCAGCCGACTGTATGGCAGTAGGTTCCGGTTTCGGATATTATTCATTGTCCAGCATCTTCATCACGCAATATAAAGGAGCAGAACTGGGAACGCTTTCACTTCTATCCAATATATCGCGCGAAATTATCACCCTGCTATGTGCACCACTTCTGGTACGCTGGTTTGGGAATCTTGCTCCTATCTCCGCAGGAGGAGCTACAACTATGGATACCACACTGCCTATCATTACCCGCTACTCGGGACAGCAATTTGTCGTAGTTTCTATCTTTCACGGCTTCGTAACCGATTTCAGTGTACCGTTCCTCGTAACGTTTTTCTGTTCTCTTTAAACATTATCCGATACTCCTGATATTGTAGGTATCTTTGCCTCAGCATTATCTATTTATTTTTTGTACAAACATTTTTATTTTTTGTACAAAAAATAAAAAAACGTCGCGATAAATTTCTGAAAACATGCGGACGTTTACTCCACTTTCCGCCGACGTTTTTTCCGAAACAAGGCGAGATTTTATACACGACAGGAAATAACTGCTGGCACCTGCCCCAAAGCAGCCGACAAACCCACTGATTACGATATAAAAAATCTCCTTGCTCCAACCCTGACATTCTTTGTACAAGGTGGAACAAGGAGATTTCCTTTGTATAAATATTTGATTTATCAAGTGACTTTCACGTTCTCAACTGCATCGCACTATCGGATTCCAACATTACGAAACAGTCGAAAAGTCTATCAGAACATCTGACTTACCCGTTCGATACCGGCTGCCAGTGCATCGATTTCTTCTTTGGTGTTGTACAAGCCCAACGAGGCACGTACCGTTCCTTCAATGCCCATCCGGTGCATCAACGGCTCAGCACAATGGTGCCCTGTACGCACGGCTATGCCTAAACGGTCGAGCAACGTGCCCATATCGAAGTGATGGATATTTCCCACCAGGAAAGAAATAACTCCTCCCTTGTGCTCAGCTTCGCCGAAGATACGCATGCCGGGAATCTCCTTCAGGCGGTTCATGGCATATACCGTCAGTTCGTGTTCGTAAGCTGCAATCTTATCCATTCCGATAGCCGAAACATAATCGAGTGCTTTTGCCAGTGCCGTACTGCCAATGTAGTCGGGTGTTCCTGCCTCGAACTTGAAAGGCAGCTCGTTGAACGTAGTATGCTCGAAGCTGACATTCTTGATCATCTCTCCTCCACCCTGATAAGGCGGGAGCTTGTCGAGCCACGCTTCTTTTCCATAAAGCACACCGATACCCGTAGGGCCATATACTTTATGTCCGCTGAACACATAGAAATCGGCATCCAGATCCTGCACATCAATCGGCATGTGAGGAATGCTCTGTGCACCGTCTATCAGCACCGGAACCCCGTGTGCATGTGCCGTAGCAATCATTTCCTTTACGGGATTGATGGTTCCCAGCACGTTCGAAACATGAGCCACCGATACCAGTCGGGTACGCGGAGAGAAGAGCTTCTCATATTCGTCGAGCAACAGTTCGCCACGGTCGTTCATGGGAATCACTTTCAGCACAATTCCCTTACGTGCAGCTTGCAACTGCCACGAAACGATGTTACTGTGATGTTCCATAACCGAAACAATCACTTCATCGCCTTCCTTCATCTGACTGTCGACAAAGGTCGATGCCACAAGATTGATACTTTCAGTTGTACCACGCGTAAAGACAATTTCCGAAGTACTGCGAGCATTGATAAACTTACGTACGGTTTCACGCGAAGCCTCGTGCAAGTTGGTAGCCTGCTGCGAAAGAAAATGTACGCCGCGATGTACGTTGGCGTTGACCGAATAATATTCGTCTGTAATCGACTCTACCACTACACGGGGCTTTTGGGTAGTTGCTCCGTTATCGAGGTAAATCAACGGTTTGTTGTACACCTTTCGCGAAAGTATCGGAAAGTCTTCTCTTATTTTTTGTACATCGTAAAACATTTCACACGATTATTTATTTACAAATAGCACATCCCTGACATTTATTCAGCTCGCCACGGAAACGTTTTTCTACCAGCAAGTGCAAACGGTCTTTCAATGCATCCATCCGGATATTGTCGATAACCTCGTTTACAAAGGCAAACATCAGCAACAAGCGTGCTTCTTTCAGGCTGATACCACGCTGCTGCATGTAGAACAGCGCATTTTCATCGAGTTGTCCGACCGTTGCTCCGTGCGAACATTTCACATCGTCGGCATAAATCTCCAGTTGCGGCTGAGTATACATGCGCGCTTCACGCGTAGCGCAAATATTACGGTTGGTCTGCTGCGATGAAGTACCTTGTGCTCCTTCGCGTACCAGTACCTTACCGGCAAAGGCTCCTACTGCCTGATCGTCGAGTACATATTTGAACAACTCATTGCTGGTACAGTTGGGGACCTTATGGTCGATGAACGTATTATTATCTACCTGTTCGTTTTTGTCGGCAATAGCCATTCCACACAAGTTGATTTCCGCTCCTTGTCCGGCAAGCGTTACTTCGGTAGTATTGCGTGTCGTACCGTTGTGAAGCGTCATGCCATTCAGCAATACATTACTGTTTGCCTGCTGGTTGACGAACAGATTGTTGAAGCGAACCGTGCTGTTGTGCGTTTCCTCCAGTTCATACAGGTCGAATACGGCATTTTCGCCAACGAATACTTCCACCACCTGCGTAGAAAGGAAATTCACCTCATCCATTGCATGGTCGCAAATCAACAGTTTGGCCTGCGCACCGTCTTCAAGGATTATCAGCATACGACGGTTGACCATCGTATTGACATCGGCACGTAAAATATTAACCAGCTGAATCGGCTTTTCTACTACTACATTCTTTGGAACATACATCAGCACACCGTCTTGCGCAAACATGGTATTGAAGGCAACAACCCCGTCTTTCGACGTATCGGCAAGCTTGCCATAATATTTTCTCACCAGTTCAGGATGCTGATCCGCCATATCTTTCAAACTGCCGAATATCACACCTTCGGGCAATTGTGCAGAAGGATGTACATGTTTGTCGAATGCATCGTTTACCACAAAATAGAGTGAAGTACTCATGTTCGGCACATCACACTTGAACACTTCGTACGGATTCACCGGAAACTCCAAACGATTCAGGTTCAGTCCGTAGTCGGGAGCAAAATACTTGCTTACCTCCATGTATTTATACTTCTCTTGCTTGCGTGTAGGAAAGCCCAGACTTTCGAAGTCGGCAAACGCTTTTGCACGAGGAGCATTCAGCACCTCTGCGCTATGCCGGCAAATCATCGCCTCACACTGCGAGAAAAGGTCAATATATTGTTGTTCTGCTTTCATGCTTATTCTCCTAATTCTTTCTTAATCCAGTCGTAACCTTTTTCTTCGAGTTCGAGTGCCAGTTCCGGTCCGGCAGTCTTTACGATACGTCCCTTGTAAAGTACGTGTACGATATCGGGCTTGATGTAATCCAGCAGACGCTGATAGTGAGTTATCACGATACAGCTTGTTTCAGGAGTCTTCAGTTTGTTCACTCCCTCGGCTACGATACGGAGCGCATCAATATCCAGTCCGGAGTCTGTTTCATCGAGGATGCTCAACTTCGGCTCCAGCATGGCCATCTGGAAGATTTCATTACGTTTCTTTTCGCCACCAGAGAATCCTTCGTTTACAGAACGGTTGGCAAGCTTACTGTCCAGTTCCACAACTTCACGTTTCTGGCGCATCAGCTTCAGAAACTCGCTTGCAGTCAGAGCAGGAAGTCCTTTGTACTTACGCTGTTCGTTTACAGCTGCACGCATGAAGTTTACCATGCTTACTCCGGGAATTTCTACCGGATACTGGAACGAAAGGAACAATCCTTCGTGACTACGGTCTTCCGGACTCATAGCCAGCAAGTCCTTTCCGTCGAAAGTTACCGAGCCTTTTGTTACTTCATAAGCCGGATGACCGACCAGTACGTTACTCAATGTACTCTTACCAGAACCATTCGGTCCCATGATAGCATGTACTTCACCCGACTTTACTGTCAGGTTGATTCCTTTCAATATCTCTTTGCCATTAATTGTGGCATGCAAATCTTTTATTTCTAACATAACGTTCTTTTTTATTTATCCTACACTGCCTTCCAACGAAATAGAGAGCAACTTCTGTGCTTCTACGGCAAACTCCATAGGAAGTTTGTTCAATACTTCTTTCGCATAACCGTTGACAATCAAGCCTACTGCATCTTCGGTTGGAATACCACGCTGGTTGCAATAGAACAACTGGTCTTCCGAAATCTTCGAAGTGGTAGCTTCGTGTTCAACAACTGCCGTTTCATTGTGTATATCCATGTAAGGGAATGTATGTGCACCGCAATGACTTCCCAACAACAAAGAGTCGCACTGACTATAGTTGCGGGCATTGTCTGCACGTTCCGATACACGAACCAGTCCACGATATGAGTTCTGGCTCTTTCCGGCACTGATACCTTTACTTACAATGGTAGAGCGAGTATTCTTTCCCAGATGAATCATCTTGGTACCCGTATCGGCCTGCTGGTAATTGTTGGTTACCGCAACCGAATAAAACTCAGCTGTAGAATTATCTCCACTGAGGATACAGCTTGGATATTTCCATGTGATAGCAGAACCGGTTTCCACCTGTGTCCACGACAGTTTGCTGTCTACTCCCTTACAGTTTCCTCGCTTCGTTACAAAGTTGTATACGCCTCCCTTACCTTCAGCATCACCCGGATACCAGTTCTGTACTGTGGAGTATTTTACTTCGGCACGGTCTAATACAACAATTTCTACGATAGCGGCATGCAACTGGTTCTCATCGCGCATCGGCGCCGTACATCCTTCCAGATAAGAAACATAACTATCGTCATCGGCAACAATCAGTGTACGTTCAAACTGTCCGGTATTCGCCGCATTGATACGGAAATAAGTAGAAAGTTCCATCGGGCAACGTACTCCCTTGGGAATATAGACGAATGAACCGTCGCTAAATACAGCCGAGTTCAAAGCCGCAAAGAAATTATCGCGATAGCCCACAACAGAGCCCAAATATTTCTTCACCAAATCCGGATGCTCGCGTATGGCTTCACTCATGGAACAGAAAATAATTCCTTTTTCCATCAGTGTTTCCTTAAAGGTTGTCTTTACAGAAACAGAGTCCATAACGGCATCTACCGCCATTCCGCTCAGCGCCATCTGCTCTTCCAGCGGAATACCCAGTTTATTAAATGTTTTCACCAGTTCAGGGTCTACCTCGTCCATGCTTTTCGGCCCTTCTTTCTTTTGAGTCGGATCGGCATAATACGAAATAGCCTGATAATCTATTTCAGGAATATCGAGATGAGCCCATGTAGGCATTTCCATTGTCAGCCAGTGACGATAAGCTTTCAGACGGAACTCCAATAACCATTCCGGTTCACCCTTCTTGGCCGAAATTAATCGTACCACATCTTCATTCAATCCCTTTTCAATGATATCTGTATGCACTTCCGTAGTAAAACCATATTTGTATTTTTCCTGCGTAAGCTGCTTTACAAACTCGTTTTTCTGGGATTCTTCCTTTTTATTGAGTTCTTCTTGCATATACTTTTTATATCAGTCTATTAGTTGTTTAGTTACATTCTTTATAGTCGGATAAAAAATACCCGAAAAATCTTCTATCGGATGATATAACACAGAAGCCTGCTTGACGGTTGACTTTATTAAGTTATCTTTAGAATCGACAAACTCAATAAAGTGTATAACAACACCGACAAGTAGCATATACTTCAATACACCCAGACCTGCCCCCAACATTCGGTTTACTAAACCCAACTGGACAATATCCATAACCCTTGTCAGAGCTGAAGCCAGCATCAAAAATACTACTGGAACCAGCAGCCATATTAAGATGAAAGCTATAACCTGAGCAAATGTCAGCGGGGTACCTAACTCTTCTGCCAGTTTCTCTCCTACCGAAGCAAACAAAGCACGAGCTATAAGCAGACCTGCTATCAGTCCTACAATAGAGGCGAGTTGTTTAATAAATCCTTTTGTGAATCCCAATACACCTCCTATACCTATCACTATTATAATAATCCAATCGAGGATTGTCATATTCACTTCCATAAAAAAGGAAATGTCATGCTGAACGCAGGGAAGAATCTGTACACATCCGATAGCGTTTACAGATCCTTCGCTATGCTCAGGATGACATCACCTCATTAAAGATATTATAATGTAATTATAAAGTTTGCTTTACTTCTACCTCCTCATAAGTTTCAATCACGTCACCTACTTTCAGGTCATTGCAATTGGTAAGGCTGATACCACATTCAAAGTTTGTACCAACTTCTTTCACATCGTCCTTGAAACGTTTCAATGCATTGATGCTTCCTGTAAAGATTACAATACCATCACGAATCAAACGGGCTTTATCAGAACGTTTTACCTTACCTGTCTTAACCATAGCACCGGCAACCATACCCACCTTACTAATATTGAAGACTTCACGGACTTCGATGGTAGCGGTAACCTGTTCTTTCAATGTAGGAGCAAGCATTCCTTCCATAGCTGCTTTCACTTCCTCTATTGCATCGTAAATGATAGAATACTTACGTATATCCACACCTTCCTGCTCAGCAAGCTTAGCAGCATTACTTGACGGACGAACCTGGAAACCGACAATAATTGCATCCGAAGCAGCGGCCAACGATACATCTGATTCTGAAATCTGACCTACTCCCTTGTGAATAACATTTACCTGAATCTGCTCGGTAGACAATTTTATCAACGAATCGCTTAATGCTTCTACAGAACCATCCACGTCACCTTTCACAATTACGTTCAATTCGTGGAAGTCACCCAGTGCCAAACGACGACCAACTTCATCCAAAGTAAGCATCTTCTGTGTACGCAAGCCCTGTTCACGAGCCAATTGTTCACGCTTATTGGCAATTTCACGAGCTTCCTGATCTGTATCGAATACGTGGAATGTATCACCAGCAGCCGGAGCTCCATTCAGACCTAAAATCAATACCGGTTCAGAAGGACCTGCCTCTTTCAGACGCTGATTACGTTCGTTGAACATTGCCTTAACCTTACCATAGTTCGTTCCGGCTAACACGATATCTCCAACATGTAATGTACCATTTGAAATCAATACGGTAGCTACATATCCACGTCCCTTATCCAATGAAGATTCAATGATAGAACCAGTAGCCTTACGGTTCGGGTTAGCTTTCAGGTCAAGCATTTCAGCCTCCAGCAAGACTTTTTCCAACAGCTCTGGCACACCTGTACCTTTCTTTGCTGATATATCTTGTGACTGGTATTTACCTCCCCATTCTTCTACCAGGAAGTTCATTGCAGCCAGTTCTTCTTTAATTCTGTCTGGATTTGCATTGGGCTTATCAATCTTATTAATGGCAAATACGATAGGAACTCCCGCAGCCATTGCATGGTTGATGGCTTCTTTAGTCTGCGGCATCACATTATCATCGGCAGCCACAATGATAATAACTACGTCGGTAACCTTTGCACCACGAGCACGCATAGCTGTAAACGCTTCATGTCCCGGAGTATCGAGGAATGTAATACGACGTCCGTCTTCCAATTTCACATTGTATGCTCCAATATGCTGTGTAATACCTCCGGCCTCACCAGCAATTACATTGGCTTTACGAATATAGTCCAGCAACGAAGTTTTACCATGGTCAACATGACCCATGACAGTAACAATCGGTGCACGCGGTTGTAAATCTTCTTCTGCATCAGCTTCTTCTTCGATAGCCTGAGCAACTTCCGCACTTACATATTCCGTTTTATAACCAAACTCTTCTGCAACCAAATTAATAGTTTCAGCATCCAGACGCTGGTTGATGGAAACCATGATACCCACACTCATACAAGTAGAAATAACCTGAGTAACCGAAATATCCATCATGTTTGCCAACTCATTTGCCGTAACAAATTCTGTCAACTTCAGTACCTTGCTTTCTTCCTGTTCCAGTTCTTCCTGTTCCAGTTGACGGTTCTGTATACTTTCACGCTTTTCCTTACGATACTTGGCAGCCTTATTCTTTCCTTTGTTGGTCAAGCGTGCCAAAGTTTCTTTTACCTGCTTAGCAACATCCTCATCGCTTACTTCCGGCTTAACAACCGGTTTTTTGAAGCGATCTTTATTATGCTTACCGCTACCTTGAGCAGCATTAGAATTGCCCTTGCCAGCTTTATTATCTCCTCCACGAGGTGCAGCCATACTACCTGCTGCATTAATGTCTACACGCTCCTTATTGATGCGATTACGTTTCTTCTTACCCGCAACATCGCCCTGACCGCCTTTATCAACTTTTTCGTCGGTTTTTCTTATCTCCTTAATAATAGCGTCCTTCATCTGTTTACGCTGTTCCAGACGCTGCTTGTCTTTTTCCTCCCGCTCTTTACGTTTTTCTTCTTTAGTTTTCTTCTTCGGACGAGTAGACTGGTTCAGTGCAGCCAGGTCAATCTGACCTACTACATTTATTTTCGACTTAAACTCCGTTGGACGGATTTTAAACACTTCATCTTCCTTGTCCTGCTGAACGGTCTGTGCTTCGGGTGCTTCTTTCTTTTCTTCCATTAAATCCGGTTTCAAATCTTCTGCCTTCTTCTGTTCCGGCTGTTTCTGTTGTTCATTAATCTGAGGTTGCGGCTGTACAACTTCCGACACAGTCTTCTCCTCCACCTGTACTGGTGTAGGCTTTTCCACTGGTTTTACAGCTTCCACCACTTCCTTTTTCTCTTCCTTAGCAGGTTCCACCACAGCCGGCTTCACCTTCTTCTTATTAAGATTGTCCAAATCAATTTTGCCTACAGGCTTAAATTTCGGACGTGCATCTTCGGGCACAACTGTTTCTATCACTTCCGGCTTAGCCTCAGCCTGCAAGTCATCGATAGAAACAGAAGCTTTATTACGTTCCTTATTCTGCCGTTCCTGAAAAATCTTTTCAGACTCTATTTTCAAATCTTTGTCTTTGCTAAACTCTTTCACAAGTGCAGCATATTGTTCATCAGTAATTTTAGTATTCGGATTTGCCTCGATAGTATATCCTTTCTTCTGCAAAAAGTCCACTACCGTAGCAATACCTACATTCAAATCTCTTGTTACTTTGTTCAGTCTTATCGTCATAAATTCTTTTAGTTTTTAATAGAGTTCAGGGAAAAAGGTTTTCAGTCACGGATAGTCTGTTTTATTTATTCCTCGAACTCTGCCCTCAAAATTCTTAACACATCATCCACTGTGTTTTCTTCCAAATCAGCTTTTTCGATCAGCATTTCACGTGGAGCGTTCAGTACACCTTTTGCCGTATCAATACCAATACCTTTAATAGCATTGATAACCCATTCATCGATTTCATCTTTGAATTCATCCAGATAGATATCTTCATCTGTTGCATTTTCATCCAGCTCACGATATACATCGATAGTATATTCAGTCAACATACTTGCCAACTTGATATTCATACCACCTTTACCGATAGCCAACGAAACTTCTTCTGGTTTCAGGTATACCTCTGCCTTTTTCTCTTCCTCATGCATAATAATAGAAGAAACCTTGGCAGGGCTCAGTGCACGCTGTACAAACAGCTGTATATTCGAAGTATAGTTGATAACATCAATATTCTCGTTACGCAATTCACGAACAATACCATGAATACGAGATCCCTTTACGCCGACGCATGCTCCAACCGGATCAATTCGTTCATCGTAAGACTCCACAGCAATCTTTGCACGTTCGCCCGGGATACGTGCGATTTTCTTGATTGTAATCAGTCCATCATTAATTTCAGGAACCTCCTGTTCAAACAAGCGCTGCAAAAAAACTGGAGATGTACGGCTCAGAATAATCTTCGGATTATTATTCTTATTGTCTACCCGTGCTACAACCGCACGTACAGTTTCTCCTTTACGATAGAAATCGCTTGGTATCTGTTCTGTTTTCGGAAGCAACAATTCATTGCCTTCATCATCAAGCAACAAAATTTCCTTCTTCCAAATCTGATAAACCTCAGCAGCAATAATTGTGCCGACTTTATCGATATACTTGTTATATAAACTATCTTTTTCCAGTTCCAAAATCTTAGAAGCCAATGTCTGGCGAAGATTCAATATCGCACGGCGACCGAACTTCTCGAATATCACCTCATCAGTTACTTCTTCTCCTACTTCATACGATGCATCGATTTTGCGAGCTTCGGTAAGCGAAATCTGCATATTCGGGTTTGTCAGCTCATCATCAGCCACCACCTCACGATTACGCCATATTTCAAAATCGCCTTTATCGGGATTTACAATCACATCGTAATTTTCATCGGTACCGAACATCTTTGCAATCACACTACGAAATGATTCTTCCAGTACGCTCACCATCGTGGTGCGGTCGATATTCTTCAAATCTTTAAATTCCGAAAACGTGTCAATTAAACTGACAGTTGCTTCTTTCTTCGCCATAATTTTATTTAAAGCTTATTAAGTATTTGGTGTATTTTATTTCGTCATAAGTAAAGGTAACATTCTGTTCTACCAGCTTCGGACGTTTTGCGCCTTCAGGCTTCACCTTTGTCTGTACCGTAATCGTAAAGTTAGCTTCATTCGCCTCTGCCAATACGCCAGTCCATTTCTTTCCATCCTTATCCAGCACTTCCACATCTTTTCCGATATGAATAATATATTGCTGAAGTACCTTAAAGGGTTGCCCGATTCCTGCCGAGCCAACCTCAAGTTCATAATCTTCAACCTCTCGGTTCAGCTTCGACTCGATATAACGGCTTAAGTCCACACAATCATCAATCCATACGCCTTCCGCATGGTCGATTTCAACTACAATTTTGTCATCCGGAGTTACAGTGACATCTACCAGGAAATAATCTTTACCCTCCAGCCATTCTTCAACTATCCGGGTTACAACGTTTTTATCTATCATGTATTAACTATATAAGAACAAAAAAAGGAGCTTAACCGCCCCTCCACCTTTTCATCCATCTCGGTTGCAAAGATACAAATAATATAATGTACTGCAAAATATTAGAATAAATATTTCATTTTTAGCAAGATTTATCTTTTTGGGGTATCTTTGCAGACAAAATAAAACAGTTTATCTCATTATGAACAATAAAAGCATCAATAGCAACAAGCAATTTATGATAGGAAATGGCATTTTAGCCTTTGGAGTTTTTTTCATCGTATGCTTGTTCCTCTACCTGAGTTTTCGTGCTCCTAAAACCGAGCAGAAAGTATCAAGTGATTTATATACCATTCAAATAGGGAACAGTTTGGCAGGAGACAGCATCTCGGTATATGTAAACGATAGCCTGCTGCTCAACTGTACAATGGGATCTACAGCTCTCACTCTTCAAGTTAACCGGTTTGCAGAGGAAAACGCACTAATGATTGTCGACAATCAAAGTGATGAAATCACTCCGTTCAGCCTGAATCCTAAAGGCAGCATCATCAATATAGAAAAGGAGAACGGAAAAATTGCGATAAAAGAATCAGAACGAGAATAAATTCTTATTCAAACTCCAGCACGAAGGTTGTATTCCAGCCATTCGTACCCGAACGCAGCAGACTGATAGTTCCTCCTGAAAGCTTCATAATCTGACGCGACAAAGAAAGCCCGATACCACTTCCCTCACTACGGGTTGTGAAGAACGGTACGAAAATTTGTTCTGCTTCTGCTTCCGGTATCGCCGGACCATCGTTACTGACATACACAAACACATGCTCATCGGCTGAACTATATGCACGCACATGTATCCTTCCTTTACTTCCACCAATAGCCTGTACCGCATTTTTTATCAGATTGATAAGCACCTGACGTATCAAATTGGGATCTGCATAAAGCATCAGTTCCACCGGTTCAATTTGCAAAGTAAGAGAAATATTTTCAGGAACAAGCGTGAGCCCTTCTATCTGATGAAGCAAATCCAGCAAATAAAAAGGTTCGGGTGAAGGCTTTTGCAAGGAAGAAAACTTACGGTAACTATCAACAAACGATATTAAACCTGTAGAAGTTTCATGAATGGCACGTATACCATCGTATAAAGGAGTTCCGACAACATCACTGCGTTTTAAGAACGTTTCACTCAATGACGATATGGGAGCTATGGAATTCATTATCTCATGTGTCAGCACACGAGTCAGTTTTATCCACGAGTCAAGTTCCTTTGCGTCCAGTTCATTGCGAATATCATTTAAGGCCAGAATCCGTACCTTCTGTTCACCCAGTTGCATAACCGAAGCACGTACCAGCAACTGCACTTCTCCCTTTGATGTAGAGAATTGTATATTATATCTTTCTCCGGCACCCAATGTACGAAATACATGAGAGACTTCCGTACCATAACGTTCCAATTGCTGCAAAGTACTCAGCACAGGTAACCCCAATAAACGTGCAGCAGCCGGATTTGTCTGTACAACCTTCATATTTTCATCCAGCACAATGATACCCGACGTTACACTCGAAAGGATTTGTTCATAAAAGCGTTCACGCTGCTCCATCAGTTGCTTCTGTTCACTCATCAGCCCGCCAAAGCGATTGAGCGTATCCTGTAACACACGTTCTCCTCCTGAGAAACCTGATATCGGCAAACGAAATGAATAGTCACGATTACGAATAGCCTCCAACATCAACCAACTTTTTTCACGCAACTGTTGCTGCATCTTTCGGAAAATAAAAACGGAAGCAGCACATAACAACAGCCCACCCCCCATCAACAGCCCTTTTCCTTCGGTAATTCCCAAAGTAATCAGCGCAACTCCAGCAACAAGCAGTAACGTACGTACAGTAATCGAATAAATCCACCTACAGCCCATAACGTTTCATTTTATTGTAAAGCGTCTGACGAGTAATACCTAACATAGCTGCGGCTTGCGAAAGATTCCCTTCGCATTGATCGATAGCACGTTTCACCATACTACGTTCCATTTCATCAAGCGTATGAAAAGGAGTTTCAACTTCTGTATGCACGGCTACCGAATCAACTGAAGAAGACGTTGGTGTTAGCTGCAACATATCTCCCTGCAACTCATCACCATCAGACAGAATAACAGCTTTTTCCACCGTATGCTGCAGCTCACGGATATTACCAAACCAAGGATGCTCCAGCAAACGGCGGGCAGCCTCAGGGCTGAAAGATTGTACCGGTCTGCCATATTGCTGCGCATACTGTTCAAGAAAACGTTTCGCCAAAGGAAGAATATCCTCCTTACGTTCACGTAAAGCAGGTATATGTAAATGAATAGTATTGATACGATAAAGCAGATCTTCACGGAACTCTCCATTCTTCACCATCTCTTCCAGGTTACGGTTGGTAGCACAAATTAAACGGATATTGGTAGGCTGAGGTGTATTACTTCCGACTTTCACAAAGCAACGTTTTTGAATAGCCGTAAGCAGCTTCGCCTGTAAATGATAAGGCAGATTAGCAATCTCATCCAAAAAGAGCGTTCCCCCATCAGCAGCCTCAAATCGTCCAACACGGTCGGTATGCGCATCCGTAAATGAACCCTTCACATGACCAAACAACTCACTTTCGAACAACGATTCTGTAATGGCTCCCATGTCCACAGCAACCATCGGTCCCTCTCTACGATTAGACAGCCGATGAATCTCACGTGCCAACATATCCTTTCCCGTACCATTTTCTCCTGTAATCAAAATATTGGCATCGGTCGTACTGACTTTCTCAACCAGCATACGCAAAGGACGAATTGCCTGCGAATTCCCCCAATACATACCGGCATCGGATGTTGCCGGAACTGTTACTACCTTTTTTTTACCTTTGCGCGCATCTGCTATTCGGGCATATGCTTCCTGAAGCGTCTGTACCAGACGGGCATTCTCCCAAGGCTTTACAACAAAATCGGAAGCACCTTCTTTTATTCCAGTTACAGCAAGGTTTATATCAGCATACGCCGTGAAAAGCACCACTTCAGTTTGTGGACGGAGGCGTTTAATCTCGCGTAACCAATAAAGCCCTTCGTTCCCGCTATTAATACCTGATGAAAAATTCATATCAAGCAATACCACATCGACAGCCTCCCGGTTCAGCAAAGTTGGGACTGTAACAGGAGAATCTATTGTTATTACACGCTCAAAGTATTCTCCTAACAAATATTGTAGGGAAGTCAAAATGTTTCGGTTATCATCAACAACCAGCAAAATTCCTTGTTTAGCCATACTCTTTTTATTTGCAGTCATGCAAAGATACGTAAAGATAAAATAACGAAATGGGTAACAGGTGACAAAAAATTAGACACCTACTGTCTAATTTTTTGACACAACAAGGAAAGACGAGTACAGCGCGACAACTGATAATCAACACATTACTCTTTTGGCACGATATTTGAATTAAAGACAGTGAATAAAACGAACAATGCATGAAAAGAAATATCACAATAAAGAAATCAATCTTGCTACTGACTTGCTTATGCAGCCTTAATCTGACAGCGCAAGAAGCTTGGGACGTAGACCGGTGCATGACTTATGCTGTCAACCATAACCGCACGGTTAAGCAGCGTAATCTGGAAGCCGACAACTACCGTCTGGAACGCATGAAAGCAATCGGACAATTTTTGCCGGGTGTATCAGGAGGAGTAAGTGCACAATATAATTTCGGACGTTCGGTCGATCCGGAAACCAATACTTACAAGTCGGAATCAACTTTCAATAATGGTTATAGTATGGAAGCCTCCATCTCTATTTTCCGAGGAGGAAGTCTGATTAATCAAGTACGAAAAAGCAAAGCCAACCTGCTATTAGGCAAAGCAGCCCTGCAAGAAGCACGCGACAATACCGCACTGGAAACATTTCAGGCATATATCGACGCACTTTATTACTATGGCACTACACGACTTGCCAGACAGAAACTGACAGAAAGTGATTCCTTGCTTTATAAAACTCGCAGGCAAGAAGAGCTGGGTTTAAAAGGAATGTCGGATGTTGCACAGATGGAAGCACAACAAGCTACTGATGCCTACAACCTGACTCATCAGCGTAATCTATACGAAACAGCCATGCTGACTCTGAAACAAAAAATGAATTTTCCAACCGAAGACTCCCTGATACTCGATACATGTCTGTTGGAGCAATCAGCTTTCGAACAAATACAACTGACAACAGAACACGCCGACGAAGTATTCCGTCTTGCACTGACATACAATCCAACACTAAGACAAGCCGAAATGCAAAAACGTTCGGCCAACATGGATCGTAAAATAGCATGGAGCTCGGTAGTTCCATCTATTACTTTCTACGGAGGCATTTCAAGTTCCTATTATAAAGAATTACATAAAACGGGATATCCGCAGTTTTCCACTCAGTTCGAAAACAATTTTGGTTCTTATTTCGGCATTAGTATGAGTATCCCTATTTTCAATCGCTTGTCGGGTATTGCCAACATGCGTCAGGCTCGGAATAATTATCGCATAGCTACCGAACAGTACGAAGCGCAAAAAGAAGAACTTCAAAAACTGGTACAACAAGCCGTACAAGACCGTGAAGGCTACTTGAAAGAAAGCATCCAGATGGAAAAGAAGGTAGCTTCCGATTCACTCGCCTACCACGTTACGCGACGCAAATACGAAGAAGGACTTATGACTTCACTTGACGTACAAAATAACGCTGCCACACTACTGGAAAGCCAAACAGGGCTATTACAGAGTAAACTTACCTATCTGATGAAATGCAGACTGGTAGATTATTATAAAGGACAAGATATTATCAGAAACAAAGAATAAAATATTACGCACTATGGATATACAACTGGAAAAGAAAAAAGGCATTCAAAAGAAACACATTCCTTACATAGCTGGAGGAGTCATCGTTCTGCTACTATTAATCTGGATCATTTTCGGTAACCACGCATCTACATTAAGAGTGGAAGCCTCTTCGCTTAACATAGCTGATGTAACATTCGGCAAATTCAATGATTATATCCGACTGAACGGGCAAGTACAGCCTATCTCCGTCGTCCAACTGAGCCCGGAAGAAGGAGGAATCGTACAGGAAAAGGTAGTAGAAGAAGGAGCACATGTAAAAAAAGGAGATGTCATTCTCCGCCTCAGCAATTCAAACTTAGACTTGCAGATTCTGAATGCAGAATCAGAACTTGCCGAAAAACAAAACTTATTGCGTAATACGCAGGTTACTATGCAACAAGATAAACTAAACAACGAAACCGAAAAAGTACAGCTCGATATTGATACACGCCGCAAGCAACGTACCTATCTTCAATATAAACGTTTATATCAAGAACGCCTTATTAGTCGGGAAGAATACCTTCAGGCTAAAGAAGACTACGAAGTTGCACAAAAGAAACATGGATTGATTACCGAGCGACTGGTACAAGATTCTATCTATCGCAACATACAAATGGACCAGATGGAGGACAATTTACAGAACATGCGAAAAAATGTACTGCTGATTCGTGAAAGAAAGGATAAGCTGGAAGTTCGCGCTACTATCGACGGTGAGCTTGGGCTGTTGGATGCGGAATTAGGACAGAATATTACCGCCGGACAAATGATCGGGCAAATAAACGACCTTTCCGACTTCAAAATAGAAGCCATGATAGACGAGCATTATATCGATCGGGTAACCAATGGACTTCCAGCTACCTTTGAACGACAGGAAAACACATTCAAGTTGAAAGTCCGCAAGGTATATCCCGAAGTTCGTGAAGGCCGATTCCGCACCGACTTTGTTTTCGAAGGTAAACGTCCTGATAACATCCGAAGCGGACAAACTTATTACATCGACCTGCAGTTGGGAGAGCCTACTGAAAGTGTTCTGATACCTAAAGGTACCTTCTTCCAAGTAACCGGAGGTAACTGGATTTTCGTAGTCGACAAAGAAGGGAAGAAAGCTTATCGCCGTAAAATCCGTATCGGACGACAGAACCCGCAGTATTACGAAGTACTGGAAGGACTGGAAAAAGGAGAACGAGTTATTGTTTCCGGATATGAAAGTTACAAAGACAACGAAGTACTGGTACTAAACTAAAAAGCTAAGATAATGATGAAAAAGATAGCAACTATATTAACGAGTTTGGTAATGGCCTGTTTATGTGTAAACTGTGCCAGTGCAAAAGGAGGAAACAAAGAACAAGTAAGTGAAACCCGTAGTGTGAGTGCTTTCCATTCCATCGAAATGGAAAGTATAGCAGGAGTATATTTCACGCAATCCGACACCTATTCGCTTCGTGTAGAAGGTGAAAAAGAATGGGTGGACCTGACCAGATGCACCGTTAAGAATGGGAAATTACTGATTACGTGGGCCAAAGAAAGAAAGAAAACAAGCAAGCAGGTAAATGGACTTTTCATTTACCTCAGTGCACCCGATTTACAGGAAGTTGTTTTAGACGGAGTTGGTTCCTTTGAGTGTAAATCCCGTCTGAACCTGAAAAACATCAAATTTGAGATAGCAGGGGTAGGCAGCCTGAATGTAGCCGATTTGCATGCCCGCAACGTAAAAGTCTCTCTAGAAGGAGTAGGCAGTGGTGAACTTACAGTAGATTGTGACCAACTGGATGCCAATGTGGACGGTGTGGGTAGTCTTACCCTGAGCGGGAAAGCCCAATCGGCTCATATTTCAAAAGATGGCCTCGGCAGTGTTTCTACCCGACGATTGAAAGTCGGTGACTAAAAATTACAGCTACAAGTTAAGCACAAAACGAATTATGAATACACTTTTCAGAAATTTCTCACATACTTTCCGGCGTTTCTTTACGGCCAGCATACTAAACCTGCTGGGGTTAAGCATCGCCTTTGCAGCCTGCTTTGTCATCCTGACACAGGTAGACTACGACTATAACTACAACAAAGCCTATCCGGCACACGATCGCATCTACCGGGTAGAAGTAAATCCAGGTGGAGAATACGGCTGGCAAATCTGGCTGGCTCGTCCATTCTGTGAACTAATAGGAACTGCATCCCCTCATATACAAGCCTTTTCGATAACTTCATTATCAAACTATCCCAGTGATTTTGAAGTAGATGAACACATTTATTCAGAACTTGAGTTTACCGGATTTGGGGATTACCTGGAGGTATTTCAGCCTACTATGGTATGCGGCACGACTGCTTCTCTCAATGAACCCGGTCAGGTCCTGATTTCCGCATCCATGGCTCGTCGTTTTTTCGGTACCACGGATGCCATTGGCAAGACCCTTTACACAGGCCATAAATCTCATAATTATCCATCGGTAATTGGAGGTGTCTATCAGGATATGCCGGAAAACTCCCAGTTGGGTAACTGTGTGTTCTCTTCTTTTCGTTCGGATTTGAACAAAGATTCCTGGACAAACTGGAATTATACTATGTATATCCGGCTCGACAATCCGGCTTCATTGGCCGATGTACAGCAGTCGGTCATCGAAAACTGCAAGCAGAAGATTCCAAGAGACCGGATCAGCGGAACTGAAGATTGGGAGAATTTCATTCATTTTACGCCGCTGGACGAAGTACACTATTCTACGATAGGCAACAAGGCAGCTACCAGCAAAGCAGCTTTGTACCTACTGCTGTGTGTATCAGTACTGATTCTGCTAACGGCAGCAGTCAACTACATGAACTTCTCACTGGCAGAAACTCCCATGCGGTTACGTTCCATCAATACCCAGAAGGTGCTGGGTGCTTCCACTGTCTCTTTGCGGATATATCTGCTATTAGAATCGGTATTGGTTTGTGTATGCGGATTCCTGTTGTCCTTGCTCTGGCTCTACCTGCTGAAAGGCACCCCTCTAAGTACCTTAGTGGCATCCGATCTTTCGTTGACGGCTCATCCGATCCTGCTGGCCGCTTTAGGGGGAATCGCCGTATGCATGGGTTTGCTGGCCGGAGCTTACCCCTCTTATTACGTCACCTCTTTCCAGCCGGCACTGGCATTGAAAGGCTCGTTCGGTCTTTCCCCGAAAGGCAAAATGCTGCGTACGTTTTTGGTTTGTTTCCAGTTTTTCGTCTCTTTCATGCTAATTATTTCTGTAGGCATCATGTACCTGCAAAGTCATTACATACAGAACAGTGATTATGGTTACGATAAGAGTGTGGTTCTGGTAGGTGAAATTCCTGACGAACTCCTCGATCGCAGAGAAGCGATTGTCAGTGAATTGTCTGGAATTTCGGGCATAGAAGGAATCTCCATTTCCCAGTTCGTATTGAACTCGTCCGATAACTACATGTCGTGGGGAAGAGGAAGTGAAGACCGTTCCATCAATATGGTCTGTTTTCCGGTAGATTACCGCTACTTGTCGGTGATGGGAATCAAGATAACTGAAGGACGTGATTTCAAACCGGGTGACGGAGATGTGTATATTTTCAACGAAGCGGCCCGAAAGAAATATCCTTGGATGAGAGTCGATGAACCGGCTGTCCCCGAAGATTATCCGATCGTGGGATTCTGTGAGAACATCCGTTTCAGCAGCTTCCGCAACAACGATGCCGCAGAGCCGATGGCCTTCTTTATTTACGGAAAAGATCATGCTGACTGGGATGCCAACAGCATCTTGAACATCCGGGTAGCTCCGGGAGTAGACAAGGTGGACATGCTTCACCGCTTGACAGAGGCCGCAGAAAAGATAGCGCCGGGGCGTGACTTCAATTTCAGGTTCATGGATCAAGTGATTGACCAGAACTACCATCGGGAACTGCGTTTCACTCATCAGATTCTGTTGTTCTCCTTAATCGCTATCGTACTCAGCATAATTGGTGTATTCGGCCTTACGCTGTTCGAAAGTGAATACCGCCGCAAGGAAATCGGAATCCGGAAAATCTTAGGAAGCTCTACCGGTAAAATTCTTTATATGTTTACCAAGCGTTATCTCGTCATGCTGGTGATCTGCTTCCTGCTGGCAGCCCCCTTCGGCTGGTGGATTGGGCATGACTGGCTGGAAAGTTTTTCTGACAAAACCCCAATCCATGCTTGGATATTCGTCATTTCTTTCCTGCTGGTCAGCCTCATTACGATACTGACAGTGACCTTCGAGTGCTGGAAGAATGCCAACGAGAATCCGGTACGAAGCATCAAAACTGAATAATATTATTTCCCATGAAAACACTTGTCCGCAACTTTTCGCATACGTTCAGACGCTTCTTTACCGCAAGCATACTGAACATCTTAGGGTTAAGCATAGCCTTTGCATCCTTCTTTGTCATCATGACACAGGTGGATTATGACTATAATTTCAACAAAGGATATAAAGACTACGAAAAGATTTTCCGAGTGGAAGTCAAACCCACACCAAACTCCGACTGGCAGTTGTGGATGCCCCGTCCGTTATGTGAACTGATACAGACTTGTTCACCACACGTAAAGTCAATATCCATAACCAATGCATTTATGGCGCAAGCCGACTATGAAATAAACGGAAATGTATTCAACGAAACGACTTGTTGCGGCTTTGGCAATTTTCTGGAAACGTTCCAGCCCAAAATGATAAATGGTTCTGCCAATGCACTGAACCAGCCCAAAACAATTCTCATTTCAGAATCAATGGCAAAACGTTTTTTCGGAACAGTAGATGCGGTTGGACAAAGCATTTTCAAAGACAAACGGTCCAGCAATAATGAATGGACTATCGGAGGGGTATACAAAGACTTTCCAGAAAACGCACAGATAAGAAACTGGATCATGATGCCCAACGATCCCAAAGAAAATAAAGACAGGTGGAACAACTGGAATTACACTTGTTACATACGTTTGGATCATCCGGATTCGGCACCCGAAATAGAAACGCTTATTGAGGGAATTGTCAAGAAGAATAATCCCGAATATGCATCAGAAGGGAGTGACAGCATTTCCTCCTCTATAGTTCATTTATCACCATTGGCGGACGTTCATTTTTCTACCATAGCAAACAAAAGTGCAAGCAGCCGTACTACAGTTTACCTGTTGATATGTATTTCTTTCCTGATTGTAGTAATAGCGACTATCAATTTCATGAATTTCTCGCTAGCAGAAACCCCGATGCGCATCAAAAGCATCAATACCCAGAAAGTATTGGGAGCAACAACCCGTTCACTTCGCCTCAGCCTGATAGCAGAATCCGTACTTATCAGTACCATTGCTTTCATACTTTCTCTGATAGAGGTACTGCTATTGAAAGATTCCGGTCTGCAAGACCTGGTAAGTGCCGGACTACAGCCTTTGGAACATCCGATACTGCTCACCATTACTTTCGGCCTGAGTCTGCTCATGGGATTCTTAGCCGGCATATATCCCTCCTATTATGTTACATCGTTTGCACCGGCACTGGCACTAAAAGGCTCTTTTGGTCTTTCTCCTAAAGGACGTACCTTGCGTACAGCTCTGGTATGTATCCAGTTCTTTGTTGCCTACATGCTCATAATCGGAGTAGGAATCATGTATATGCAGAGCCGCTATATCCGGACATCCAACTATGGATATGATAAAGAGGTCATCATCACAGGAAACATGACAACGGAAACTCAGGCACAGAATGATGCCGTAGTAAACGACCTGTCCCGTATTCCCGGGGTAAAAGGAGTAGCTTTTTCAATGTTCATTCTAAGCTCTGCCGACAACTACATGAACTGGGCCATGGATTACAACAATACAGTTGTACAATTTGATGTAATGCCTGTTGATTATCATTTTCTGGATGTAATGGGAATCCATGTAACAGAAGGACGAAACTTCAAGCCGGGCGACGGAGATGTCTATATCTTCAACGAAGCGGCACGCAAAAAATATCCCTGGATGAAAGTCGACCAGACCGCTCCAGACAATCATTTAATCGTAGGATTTTGCGAGAACATCAAATACAGCAGCTTCCGTAACGATGACAACACGCAGCCTATGGCCTTTTTTATTTATGGAAAAAACTTTGAGAAAATAGGTCATCAATGGCAGCAAGCCATCAATGTTCGTGTATCGGCAGGAGTAGATAAGATTGCGATTATCCAGTCACTCCAGAAAACGATGGAAAAGTTTACCCCCGGACACGACTTCAATTTCCGGTTCATGGATGAAGTACTCGATGCCAACTACCGGAACGAATTGCGCTTCACCAAGCAGATCCTGCTCTTCTCACTCATTGCCATTGCCATCAGCCTGACAGGAGTGTTCGGACTCACCATGTTCGAAAGCGAGTACCGAAGAAAGGAAATCGGAATCAGAAAGATTATGGGAAGCTCGACCACACAGATTCTGTACATGTTCAACCGGAGATATATACTTATACTTACCGGATGCTTCATCGTGGCAGCACCGTTCGGATGGTGGATCGGACAGCACTGGCTGCAAGGATTCGCAGAAAAGACTCCTGTCAGCCCGTGGATATTCATACTGTCATTCCTGCTGGTTACGCTCATTACCATGCTTACCATCACTGTACAGAGTTGGAAAAATGCTCGCGAGAACCCGGCAAACAGCATCAAAACCGAATAATAAAAACAAATTAATTATATGAAAGGACTAAAAACTTACTTCACTTTTCTGCACCGTAACAAGCTGTTTACGGTTGTCAATATCGCAGGACTAAGTATCTCACTGATGTTTGTTCTGCTAATAGCCGACATGGTAACCCGCCAACTATCGGTAGACAAAAATTTAAAAGATACCGACCGTATCTGTGTATTTGCAAGCGAAAATACAGCAGCCGGACATTATCTGCTGGGAGAAAAGTTGCAAAGCCGTTATCCTGAAATAGAAGACTGGTGTGCTTACACCGGAAATTTCGGAATACAGACCCGCATCAACGAAAACCCGACCCAGATTCAGACACTCGTTGTCCGCAAGAACTTTTTTCAGTTCTTCAGTTATAAGCTGGCAGAAGGGAATCCGGCACAAGTACTGGTAGACGACCATAGCATCGTTCTCAGCCGTTCGTGCGCCAATCGTCTGTTCGGCAATGAACCTGCCTTGGGAAAAGTACTGGAATTGGACATGCCGGATGCGAAAGGAAACAGCAACCAGAAGTTCACCGTAACCGGTATTATGGAAAACATCGAAAACTCTTTGCTCAAAGAATCGACAGAAGCTGTTATCCCTTACGAAAACATCAGCGAACTGAACTCAACAATCAGCCTGACAGATGGTATGATGGGCAATGCCACCAGCGCACTTGTATTCTTCCGCACCGCAAAAGGCGCCGATCTGAATACGAAGGCAAACGACATTCTCTCCTATCTGAAAGATTGCTGGTGGATCTATAACCGAGGAATGTTCAAGGAAGTACAGTTCGTGCCATACAATCAGTTTTACTTCCACACAGAAACGCCTTCCGGTTCTACAGAAGTCAACCAGTACAGCTTCCGCATGGTCGTACTTTTCTTTATCATCGGAATTATCATCTTGTTCATGGCCATCTTCAACTATGTCAACATGAGCATTGCACAAACCACCTACCGCGCCAAGGAAATGGCAACCCGCAAGTTGCTCGGTTCTTCCCGTTCCGACATATTCTGGCGCATGATAGGCGAATCGTCCATTATGACCGTTATCGCCTTCATACTGGGATTTCTGCTGGCAAAAGCCGCCGAACCGGTTGCCATGGACCTGCTGGGCGTAAAGCTCGACCTGACGGGCGACTTGTCTTTTGTGACCTGTCTGGCTTACCTGCTGCTTATCGTCGTGCTGTCATTCATCTCCGGCTTTGTACCGGCTACCATCCTGTCCAATTATAATCCACTGGACGTTGTAAAAGGACACTTCCGCCGGAAAACCAAAACTGTATATTTGCGTGTGCTGAACATTGTACAAGACGGACTGACCATCGCCATGTTGAGTTGTGCCATTTACTTAAGTGTACAAATTTACCGCATACTGGACGAACCATTAGGCTACACCTACGGAAACATTCTCTGCCTTACTCCAGCAGCAGAACAGGAAACTCTGCTCACTTTCCGCAATGAAGTACAAAAACTACCTTTTGTGAAACGGGTAAGTTTTACCCAAGGAACTCCGATAGACGGAGGGAATAATCATACGATGGTGGTTATGGTTCAAGGGGCTCCCAAGGACATGAGTTTTCAGACATTTAAAGTAGACTCAGCCTTTATCGACATGTTCCGGATACAAATCTACGAAGACCACAAAATGTCATTCGACAAGAACAACTGGTTTATCAGTGAATCGGCCTCCAAAGACCTCGGAGGTGCAACCGACTATGTAAGCGACGAGCGGGGACGTAGTTTCTCTATAGCCGGATTGTTCAGAGATTTTCACATACGTTCGGTCATGAGTGAGCAGCACCCCTTACGGCTACAGATACTCCCCGCCGACAAAATTTATCCATGGAGTATTTTGGTGGAAGTACAAGACGGAAATTTGGCCGCCTATGGCAAGCAAATCAACGAGTTATACAGTACCATAACCAAAGGAGCACCGTTCGATTCAAGCTGGTACAAAGATCAGATTGTCGACCAGTACAGCGATATTATCAGTATGAACAAGCTGATTAGTATTTTCACTTGTGCCGCACTGATTATTTCACTGCTGGGACTGACTGCCATGAGTATCTATTTCATTGCTCAGCGCAAGCGTGATATTGCTATTCGCAAGACTTTCGGCTCCAGCAGCCGCAACGAAATGCTGCAACTGATGAAATTCTCATTCTCATCGTTGCTTATCAGCCTGATAATAGCCATACCGCTTATGGCTTTCGGCATACACACTATCGACAAGATTGTAGCCTACGACAGTAGCTTCCCCTGGTGGGTGCCACCAACAGCATTTGCCGTCATCACACTCATCTCACTGGGATCAGTATACCTTATCAGCCGGAAAGCTGTACGAGAGAATCCGGTAAACAGTATTAAAACCGAATAACAATAAATCTGTTCAGGACATTGCTTTTCCGCAAGTGTCCTGAACAGATTCACTCTTATTTCACATTTATAGCAAAAATAAGGCAGCTATATATTCACACGAATCTGATTTGCAGACATATCGCAAAGCTGTTTCACAAACATCTGCTTATCTTTCGGAGATAGTATAACATACTTTTTGCCATACGTTATCTTGACTCTGTCTAAGGATGCCGCAGGAGCCGATAGGAGCGTATGGGTATTGGCAATTTCTGTTATCTCGTCAATATTAATGCGCTCGCTATAAAAAAAAGAATAATGTACCCGCAAGACCTTTCCTTCTATCGTGTATTTTATACCGAAAAGGAGTAACAAAGTAAAAATAAGCATAAACGAAACAATACTGAATTTCACTGCTGAAAACTCGTTCACAACAATAAGTGTCAACGGTATACCCCAGGCTACCAGAATGAGTATCAGCAACCAGCTATCTACTTTTGATCTATATACTTGTTTCATGGCTTATCGGTTACTATATTAACTAAATATAAACACAAACTAATTCTCAAAGCCTGAATTTACAAAGATTTATTGTACGACGGATGATGTTTGCAAAGAATTTATGTTACAACAGAAAAAATCAGCCCGAGTTTCTTCAATAATCTCGTTACCAACTTTTTATCCGCTATCGCGGTATATTATTTCTTTTTCACGAAGAAACGATTTCATAACAAGAGATTAAAATAACGAACATACATAATTGACGACATTCCTTAAAAGACTTGCTGGCACAAAAAGAAAAGGCCGTAAAATCTCCGCTATTTTTTGTACAAACTTTTTTTGTTTTTGTACAAAAAATAAAAAAACATCGAGACGTTTTTCTCTAAACATGCTGAAGCTTATTTCACACATGCCCGCATCCTGCCTAATATCTTTCAACTCCTTCCCCCAGCGTCAGGAAAAAATTCGTTTGCTTTTGGTTATTCCATGAAAAAGACTAACTTTGTTATTTGATAAATTTCTAAAAAGTATCACACAATGAAAGAGTTTCTGAAATACACCTTTGCTACCGTTTGTGGTTTGGTCCTGACGGGAGTAGTCTTCACAATTCTTGGTATCATCAGTCTTGCCGGAATAGTTGCCTCTTCTTCCGGTACGGAAACCGTGGTAAAAGACCGCTCGGTATTTGTTCTCGAACTGAAGGGCAATGTCGTAGAACGCTACCAGGAGAATCCGCTCATGCAGTTCTTGGGAGAAGACTATACGACTTACGGACTGGATGACATTCTGACTTCCATCCGCAAAGCAAAGGAAAATGACAAAATAAAGGGAATCTACATTGATGCTGGTGCTTTTGCCTGCCAGACAGCCTCCATGCAGGCGATACGAAACGCGCTGGTGGACTTCAAGAAAAGCGGCAAGTTTATCGTGGCTTATGCCGGAACCTATTCACAAGGAACTTACTACATCGCAAGTGTTGCCGACAAGGTCATAGCCAATCCTTCGGGAAGCATCGGCTGGCACGGTCTGGCTGCACAGACCATGTTCCTGAAAGGTCTGCTCGACAAGGTGGGCGTGGAAATGCAGGTTTTCCGTGTAGGAACATATAAATCGGCTGTGGAACCTTACATTGCTACGGAAATGAGTCCGGCAAACCGCGAGCAGACACAGGCTTTTATCGGCTCTATCTGGCAACAGATTCTGAACGAGGTTTCCGAATCCAGAAAGATTCCTGCCGATTCTCTGAATGCTCTCGCCAGTCGCAACATGGACCTTCAGCCGGCAGAGCTCTATCTCAGTACCGGTCTGGCTGATACACTGATGTATAAGGACGAAGTGCTGGCCTATCTGAAACAGCTGACTGACTGTAAGGAAGATGATAAGCTGAATACGCTTTCGCTGGAAGATATGATAAACGTAAAACGGAATGTACCGAAAGATAAAAGTGGTAACATCGTTGCCGTGTATTATGCTTATGGTGAAATAGACGGAAGTGAGTCAAACGACGGAGAAGGCATCAACTCCGAAAAGGTCATAAAGGATTTGCGTAAGTTACGCGAAGATGAAAGCGTGAAGGCAGTTGTGCTGCGTGTTAACTCTCCGGGAGGAAGTGCCTACGGTTCCGAACAGATATGGCGTGAGGTTTCGCTGCTGAAACAGGAAAAACCGGTTGTTGTGTCCATGGGTGACTATGCC